>Ga0316204_10000921_pt1 | contig 91838 bp, 72 predicted proteins | sample 6monrhotite_MG_2_FD_205661 | JGI IMG/M metagenome (GOLD analysis project Ga0316204, IMG submission 205661) | Microbial mat bacterial communities from mineral coupon in-situ incubated in ocean water Damariscotta River, Maine, United States -... | ecosystem: Environmental > Aquatic > Marine >... | reverse complement strand
GCCTTCACGATCACGCGGAATGGCAACCTCAAACTGACCATCTTCGGTGATGATGGTTTTACTGGAATAGCCATTGCGACTGTTGATGTTATTAGATTGGTCATGCCTGTCATAACCTAAATGCTCATCAAGCTCCGCATTCAAGGCCGTTTCAACCGCAACCTTTTTCAATATTCGGCTGAAATCACATAAGTCTTTTTCTGTCTTAATGCCTTTCGCCGCTTTGCGAGCGAAGGCTTCTATTTCTGATTGTTTCATCGGGCTTATCTCCTAGGGGAATATAAGCAGATACACAATCTAATTTACAGTCTCGGTCATTCTTCTCAACGGCCTTGAGTGCCCAGCCCTTGTCATAGCCGGTAGCTAAAATTATTGGCATCTGCGCATTGCCTTTGAGCACGTGTTTGGCCAACTCAGCACCACCCATTTGCGGCATTACAAGATCGCTAATAACTGCATCAATAGCATCAGTGTTCGCAGTGAAAATGGCCAGTGCTTCTTCGCCATCGGCTGCCAGCAGGACAGTGTAGCCCAAGCTATCTAGGACTTCTCCAATGGACTCACGCAGAACAAGCTCATCATCAACCAAAAGAATTGTTTCGCCTCCTCCTGAAATGATATCACCTTCAGTTTCCTCAATTACAGGCTTATCTTCATGGCATAGTGGTAGATAGATATGGAAACATGTGCCCTTACCTTTTTTACTATCTACTTCAATGATGCCGCCGTGTGTTTGAACTGAACCATATACCATGGATAGACCAAGGCCTGTACCTTGACCCACCTCTTTCGTTGTAAAGAAAGGCTCGAAGATATGTCTCACGTCCTCATCAGAGATACCATGCCCATTATCCTCAACACTCAAACGAGCAAATAGTTCTTCCTTTATATGAGGGTGTTTCTTTTTGAATTCAGTATTCACAGTGAACAGGTTTAATGAAAATGATATTTTTGGTTGCTTGATATCAAAAACGGCATCCCGGGCATTATTAAGTAAATTAATCAGTGCTTGTTGTAGCTGATTAGGATCTCCATAGACCATTAACTCCTTGTTACACAGGTTGGCAGTGTAATTAATATTTTCAGGGATAATGCTTTGGAATAGATCCGATTCCGTTTCCGTGAAAGAAGTGAGGGAGAATATGCGGTTACTCACCACATCTTTGCGGGCGAAGGTAAGAAGTTGTTGAACCATATGAGCTGCTCGCCCGCTCAATTTATCAATATTATCTAATTTTGTTTCAAGCTCATCTTTTGCATCTAACTTGTTTTTAGCTAGGTAGAGATTGCCTTTAATTGCCGCAAGCGTATTGTTGAAGTCATGGGCAATGCCACCGACCAGTGTTCCAATAGCCTCCATTTTTTGAGCTTGCAGAAACTGCTCTTCCATTGACTTCAGTTTGGTGATGTCAACATGGGTTCCAACCAAACGTACCGGATAATCACCGCTATTTTTCTTCAACATAAAGGCTCGAGATAGGATAATGACTTCATGACCATCCTTGTGCCTCATACTCATTTCGATTTCAAATGAATCAGTACGACCCTTAATGCAATCTTGAATATTTTGAAGTACTCTATCTTTATCTTTAGGGAGTACTAATGCCGCCCAAGAATCAAGTGTTGTGCCCAGCTCATGCTCCTCATAACCAAGCATGCTTTTCCACCGAGGCGAGTAGTAGATCTCATCTGTTTCAAGGTTCCAGTCCCACAAACCATCATTTGCTCCCCGCATTGCCAGTGCAAAACGTTCCTCGCTTTCTACGAGCTCTTTTTCACGTTTATAAATGGCATCAACCATATTGTTAAATGAATGGGCTAAAAAACCAATCTCATCTTTTGCATAAATATCACCCATATGTTGAAAATTACCATCTCTCATCGACTGTACGCTGGAAGTAAGCTTGTTGATTGGAGAGGAAATAAAGCGGTTAAGAAGGTAAAAGCCTAGTGGTATCACTGAAAAGAAAAACAACAATACAATCAAAACACCATTTTTTATTTGTTCTTCATCTGCTGTGAACTGCTTTTTGGGGATATCAAAAATAAAAGCTGCACTGCTACCGTTGTCGAGCTTCTGTCTAGTCACCCCCATAAAGTGGTCGTCGTGCTCAACCCATGAGTATGCTTGCACGCCATCGTCTTTGATATTGACCAACTTGCTTGAAGCAACTGCTGAAGATAAACCTTTATGCTTCTTTAATTCTCCAAATATCCTGTTGCCAGAGAGCATAAGCGTAAGCCCTATTCCAGCATTTTTTGATACGGTTCTCAGATATGTATGATCAATAATTTTAGCAAGCCTAAGGTAACCAATAACCTTTTTCTTTCCCTTAAGACCAGAGCGCGATACTGGATATAAAGCCTCAATAGCCAGACCTTTCGCTGACGCATAAATTCTGGTTAGAGGCTCCTTTTGATTTGTATTTGGAAACGGGAAGGAAAAAAAATCTAGATTTTTAGCTGATGAAGTGAATGAGTCATTAACCGTAGGGGCGATTAATGGTTTAGCGAGACCTTGTTTATACGATATGTAACCAACAAACTGCTCACTATTTAGAGGTTTATTATGATGGTTTACAGGGTCATTTTCTTCGTTATAGGAGTGGGAAAAGAAATTATTTAGCTGACCATGCCCATCATAGGTTGCAATCACATTAATGCCTGAGGCATATGCTTGTGTTGAGATAATCGATAGTATTTTTTTCTTTTCCACATCAAAAATAAGTGGTTGGTAGTTATTCGTGTTTTGGTAAGCGTTAATTAAGTTTAAACCAGCAATGATATCAGTTCGGTCAGCCAGTGACTTTGCATTATTTTCTAATCGTTTAATATCTTTAGCAATAACGCTATTTAAAAGCCAAAAACCATGCTTGATTTGATTAGTAGCATCATTTTTATGAATACTCCATGAGAGATAGTTAATAACGACAGCTACCAATACCAACATTGTTATTATTGATGATAGCCAAATCAGAATAAGTTTAGTTTTAATTTTCATATATTTGTCATTCGGTTAAAAGATTGGCCTGACAGACTTAACATTTTCTCGCGTGACCATGACAGAGTCTACAATGATATCTTTTGGTACCTTTTCACCTTTTATTAAACGGACAGCAAGTAATGCACCTTGCGTTCCACCGGTCGGATAGGTGAAGCTTGCATATTGCTCACTATTTCGGATGGCTTCTTGAGCCTCTTTAATATAGTCAATGCCTACAATAATAAAGTCTTCAGGCTTCAACCCATGCCGCTTAAGAGCCATACGCGCTCCAACCGCCATACTGTCACTTTGTGCGTAGATGGCATCAAATTTCACCCCTTTATCCAATAGTTCTCCTGCCTTGCATAAGGCATCAGATCTTAAGTAATTTGCCACTTTTGAAATAACCTTAAGGTTAGGGTATTCTGATACATACTTCATGAATCCATCAGTTCTCTGAATGGTAGGTGTGGCTCCTGGAAGACCTGTCAACATGAGAATGCGACCATTACCCTTCAGCTTCTTTGCAATCAACTCTGCTGCCTTCTCAGCAATGGGGCGATTGTCTGGCCTAATAAATGTTGTATAGGCGCTCCCATTTACCCCACGATCAAGCAAGATTACAGGAGTTCCCTTATGGTAAACGCTATCAATTACAGGTGTTAAATACGCTGCGCTCATTGGACTGGTAATGATGACATCAACACCTTGCTCTGCGAAGCTTTCAATATGCATTGCTTGCACCGCAGGATCACCTTTCGCATCTTTCACAATGAGTTTAATATTACTGTATCCAGCTAAAACTTCGGTGACTTCTTTAACTTGTGCAACGCGCCAATCATTAGCCAATGTATCTTGTGCGAATCCAACCACGAATATTCTATTTACGGGTTGAATTTCCTCGGCCTGTGCGGATGCGTAAAAAATAGCGCACATTATAAGAACGAGTGAAATTCTAACCTGAAATTTTAATGCTGCCATTGAGCCTCCTAAACTATTTGATCTGATACGCTAAATTAAACATGTTTGTAGTTTTCTTTTGTGCGTAATCACTTCCGACTAGAAAAAAACGCTGTCTTAAGTCTAGCACACTACATGTTCGGGGCAGCTCTTGTTCCGCGCATTACCTCCCTTTTTTCTTGTAACTTAATGTTGCGGCAGCTTCTGCCACACGATTAACTGCATCTTCCAACGTATCTTGAGACACCGCATAAGAGAATCGAATTTGTCCAGCAGAACCAAACGCAGTGCCAGGAACCAAAGCCACACCAGCAGCCTCTAATAACCATTCACAAATAACGACATCATCTGTAAGTACAGTGCCTTCAGGGGTTTCCTTACCTATCCAGCCAGTCACAGATGGGAATACATAAAATGCACCATCAGGCGTGATGCAATCTACACCATCAATGGCATTCAATGCATTCACAAGCCAGGTACGGCGGGTTTCGTAGGTGTGTACCATTTTTTCTAATTCATCTGTTGGGCCTTGAAGTGCTGCTAAAGCTGCTTTTTGGGCAATAGATGAAGGGTTCGAGGTTGATTGCCCTTGAATTTTACTCATGGCTTTAATTAACTCAATTGGCCCTGCACAAAAACCAATACGCCAGCCAGTCATACAATAAGCTTTAGACACGCCATTCAATGTGACTGTGCGATTAATCAAATCAGGATTCACTTGGGCAAACGTGGCAAAGGTTTTGCCATCAAATATGATTTTTTCGTACATATCATCGGTGGCAACCACGATGTTTGGATGTTGACGAACCACTTCACCCAATGCTTTAAGATCATCAGCAGTATATGCCATACCAGTTGGATTGGACGGTGAATTTAGGAATATCATTTTTGTTTTCGGGGTGATAGCCGCCTCTAACTGCTTGGCAGTCAGCTTAAAGTGTGCATCGGCCATACACTCAACCATGACAGGCTCACCATCAGCAAGCAAAACCATATCAGGATAAGAGACCCAGTAAGGTGCAGGAATGATAACTTCATCACCTGCATTGATGAGCGCCATCAAAAGGTTATAAATACATTGCTTGCCACCTGTAGAAACAAGGATCTGTTCAGGGGCATAATCTAAATTATTGTCGCGCTTAAATTTGGCTGCAACTTCCTTACGTAACTCTGGAATACCTGGCACAGCTGTATAGCGTGTAAAGCCTTCTTCAATCGCTTTAATGCCTGCATCGCGTGCAGCTTTTGGCGTCTCAAAGTCGGGCTCGCCTACGGAGAGGGAGATGATATTCTTGCCTGATGCGCGTAGTTCGGATGCTTTGGCAGTGATGGCTAATGTTGCAGATGGTTTAACTTTGGATAGGCGATTAGATAATTGAATAGGCATGCTGAAAGAATGCCTTTTCTTGCACTTTAAGGCGAGAGTTAGTTTTCCCTAAAATACACCTTATCACGCTAAGAGGGTGCTCTGGCACTAAATTATTTTGTTATGTGGTGTGTTTTAGTTTTAAGATACAGCACTGCTTGGCCATTTTACTTCTATGAGATACGCAGAATAATTATATGCGGTTAGGCTGTGTTTGATGCTCACGCATAAACCGAAGGAATGCCGATGTGTCCAATGGGCGGCTAAAATAATAACCTTGAATGACATCGCAATTATTAGCTTGAAGCCAATCCAGTTGCCCTTTTTCTTCAACACCTTCAGCTACCACCGTCAGATTTAGTCCGTGAGCCAAGTTAATGATGGCCGATACAATTAAATTATCATCCTCACTTGTGCATACATCATCAATAAATGACTTGTCAATTTTCACTTCATTTAATGGGAACCGCTTCAAATAGCCCATGGAAGAATAACCAGTACCAAAATCATCAATAGATAAATGTATACCGATATCATGTATTATTTGTAGCCGCTCAGCAGTAAGGCTGTCGTCGTGCATAATAATGCGCTCAGTTAATTCCAGTTGCAGCCATTCTGGTGGGTAACCGCTATCAGATAAGGTTTTGTGCAAGAGCTGTATAAAATTCTTTTTGCGAAATTGACAGCTTGATAAATTTACAGATAGCATGATGGGAGGTAAACCTTGATCTAGCCATGCTTTGGCTTGCATACATGCCGCGTTAAGAACCCATTCGCCGATATTGGTAATTAAACCTGTTTCTTCAGCTAAAGGAATAAATTCAACGGGAGAAATCATACCCTCTTCTGGGTGATTCCAGCGAATTAAGGTCTCTGCGCCAATAATTTGGCGTGTTGTGGTGTCAATTTGTGGTTGAAAATGAAGTTCAAACTCTTGATGTTTGATGGCATGGCGTAATTTTTTCTCAAGCTCAATACGCCGCATGGAATTTTGAAACATTTGCTTGGTGTGAAACTGATAGTTATTGCGCCCCATCTCTTTGGCATAATACATGGCTGTATCGGCCTTGCTGGTCAGGGCAGCTGCACTATCACCATCATGGGGGTAAATACTTATTCCGATACTTCCAGATATCTGCACGGTGTCGCCATCTAAATTAATGGGTTCCGCAATACTTTTCAGCATACGTGTTGCAACAATAGCGGCATCTTCCACGCGCACTAAGTCAACAAGGATACCTGTAAACTCATCGCCACCTTGGCGAGCTATTAAGTCATTGCCTCGATTGCATTGCTGCAAGCGCCTAGCAACTTCCCTTAATAAACTATCACCCGCAGCATGGCCAAGTGTATCATTGATGCTTTTGAAGTTATCCAAATCCAAGAAGAATACGGCCATAATAGATTCGCGACGTTGCGCATTGGTCAACTCATGGTCGAGGGTTTCGGAAAATTTAGCTCTGTTGGGTAATTTGGTAATGTTGTCATAGTGCGCCATATTATATAGGCGTTGTCTTGATGATTTATGCATAACAATATCAGTAAAACTTGAAATATAATGTGTGATATTGTTGTCACTATCAGTAGCTGCAAATATCTTTAACCATTCTGGGTATATCTCACCACTTTTCCGGCGGTTGTAAATTTCACCTTCCCAGCAGCCTGATTTTTTTAATACAGCCCATAAACTTTTAAAAAAATCATTAGAGTGTCGCCCGGAATGAAGTATGTTGGGCGTTTTTCCAACGGCTTCCTGCGCGGAATAGCCTGTGATAACTTCAAAGGCAGGGTTTACACTTTTAATGGTAGCGCGTTTATCGGTTATCATGATTGCTTCACTGGTATGCATGAAAACTTGTGAGGCCAAATGCAAATCATGTTCATGTTCTTTGCGTGTTTTGATTTCATCTTTCATTTGTTGCTTGATGAGGTGCATATCTACAAACGCGGCAACTTTGGCGAGTAAAATGTATGGATTGTAGGGTTTAGAAAGAAAATCAATGGCACCGGTTGAATAAGCTTGTGCGAGCTGATCGTCTTGTAGGTTGAGACCTGTGAGGAAAATAACAGGAATATCCGCACACTTAGGGCGGGACTTAATGAGGTTGACTGTTTCAAAGCCATTTAAGCCGGGCATATTTACATCCATCAAAATTAAAGCGAAATCATGTTCTTTTGCAAGAATATCAAGGGCTTGTTCACCAGAGTTTGCCGCAACAATATGGTAGTTTTCTTCTTCCAATATTGCACTTAAAGTTTGGCGGTTGATAGCAGTATCATCCACGATAAGAATATGAACTTGGCGGTTAGATGCAGACATAGGTCGATGCAAGCAAATATGATGCCTTAATGAAGCATAATTGTTAATGCATTTTGATACTCAGGGAATCAAGAAGTTCCATTGTAGTACAGCTTATAAGGTGGGTCTGTATTATTTACAAACACTATCATGTTAGTTTTTGAAAAAAAGTAAGGTATGCCCACAAAATAACCTAAAAATACGCTGGATGCAGCTAGTGCTAAGTATGGGTGGTTTTGTTTCATGCAATGAAAGCAGCCATGCTTAAAGACAAATACGTTTTGGTGGGTAGTTTAACTTTTCTTTCGTGTCTATACTGGTACGGTTGTTGAGCGTTTTAATTTGGGGGCCAAGGGAGGCTAAATGGCAAGAAAACTTATTTTTTGGTTTTTGCGCGTTATGTTGCGATTATTATACCGTGTTGAACTTAAGGGCATGGAACACTTACAGAATGTGGGTGAGCGAGCCTTGGTTGTTTCCAATCATACATCATTTTTAGATGCTATCCTGTTATCCGTTTTTTTGCCGGAAGATGTTGGGTATGCCGTTCATAGTAGTTACTATAATAAATGGTGGATGCGCCCGTTAAGACGCTGGACTCGTCTGTTTGCTGTTGACCACGGTGATCCGATGGCTATGAAAAGTTTGATTAAACATGTGAAAGAAGGGAACAAAGTGGTGATTTTCCCTGAGGGCAGGATTACTTCGACAGGCTCACTCATGAAGATTTACCCCGGTCCGGGCATGGTCGCAGATAAAGCTAATGCAGATATTTTGCCGATTCGTATTGATGGCGCACAATATACGCCATTTTCGCGTTTGCGCGGGCAAGTTCGCTTACGCTGGTTTCCAAGTATTCGTTTGACCATTTTGCCAGCCCGTCGTTTTGATTTTCCAGATTCATTAAATGGCCGTGATCGGCGTAACGAAGCTGGGCGCATTTTATCTGAAATTATGGCTGAAATGATCTTTCAAAGTAGTAACTATCAGCGTCGTATATGGGATGCAATTGCAGAGTCTGCTTATATTCATGGGCATGACCATCCTGTTTTGGAGGATTTGGAACGCACACCACTTACTTATAAGCAATTAATTCTACGAAGCATTTTATTGGGTGACCTTTTTCGCCATGAAGCCAAACAAGGTGAACGGGTAGGGGTGTTATTGCCCAATGTTTCCGCTTGTGTTGTCACCATCTTGGCTTTGCAGTCGCGTGGTATTGTGCCAGCGATGCTCAATTATACGATAGGTGTAAAAGCAGGTGTGGCAGCACTTGAAACTGCGATGATTGAAACAGTGATTACATCACGGGCTTTTATTGAGAAAGCAAATTTAGAAGTGTTATGTGAAAACTTCGAGAAGCATGTAAGAATTATTTATTTGGAAGATATTCGTGAAAAAGTAACGCTGCTAGGGAAGGTATCAGCATTGCTGGCAGCGCGTAACCCTGAGCGAAGCATTGCCAGACGCTTAAAGTCAGTGAAAGCGGATGATGAGGCGTTGGTACTTTTCACATCGGGTTCAGAAGGGCTTCCTAAGGGCGTCGTGTTATCACATGCGAATATTTTGTCCAATGTGGCGCAGCTGGCATCACGGTTTGATTTCACAAGTCGTGACATATGTTTTAATGCACTTCCAGTGTTTCACTCATTTGGTATGACAGGTGGCATTTGGTTGCCATTGGTGACGGGAATGAAAGTGTTTTTATACCCTTCGCCCCTGCATTACCGTGTGATTCCCGAAGTGGTTTATGATGTGAATGCCACATTGTTATTTGGCACCAATGTGTTTCTTGCCGGTTATGCCAAACACGCACATCCCTATGATTTTTATTCTTTGCGTTATGTGGTGGCTGGCGCTGAAAAACTGCAAGATGAAACACGCCAGTTATGGATGGAAAAATTTGGGTTGCGGGTTTTTGAAGGTTACGGTGCGACAGAAACCAGTCCTGTGATTGCAGCTAATACACCGATGCACTTTAAAGTGGGAAGTGTGGGTTATTTTTTGCCAGGTATACGTTATAAACTAGAAAAGATTCCTGGTATCAAAGCAGGCGGACGTTTGTGGGTGAAATCGCCCAATGTGATGGCTGGTTACTTATTGCATGATGAGCCAGGTGTATTACAAACGCCTGTTGATGGCTGGTATGATACGGGTGATATTGTACGTGTTGATGATCAGGACTTTGTATATATCGAAGGTCGTTTAAAACGGTTTGCCAAATTTGCAGGAGAAATGATTTCATTAACCGCCGTGGAAGAGTTAGCAAGCTTATGTTGGCCTGACTATATGCATGTGGCATTGGCTGTGGATGATGCTCATAAAGGTGAGCAAATAGTATTGATGAGTACATACGAAATGGCAGAGCGTAAGGCATTGCAAACTTATGTGAAAGCCAATGGAATTAACGAGCTGTATGTGCCACGGCAATATGTGTATGTGGATGAAATACCACTGCTGGGTACAGGCAAAGTGCATTACCCTGCTGCACAAGCATTATTGACAGAAATGATGAAAAAAGATGTTGTATGAGTGAAACTTTAACACGCTTAGATAAACCTAAAAATACATACGGCGAAGTTAAAAAATTATTGTTTGCACAATTTTTGACCGCCTTGGCAGATAATGCAATTTTGTTTGTTGCGGTAGCCATGGTGATGCAAGGAGCGTTGCAGGGTGATTGGTATGTGTCAGCTCTGCAAGGCTGCTTTTTGGTGGCGTTTGTTGTGTTGGCTCCTTGGGTAGGCGTCTTTGCTGATACACGTTCCAAGCCACAGGTCTTGATGCTGGCAAACCTTCTAAAAGCATTGGGGGCGGGCTTGATGTTGCTGGGTGTTCAACCATTGTTTGCTTATGCCATTGTTGGCATGGGAGCGGCAATGTACAGCCCAGCAAAATATGGTATTTTACCAGAGCTAGTGGAAGGTGATGATGCCCTGATGAAAGCCAATAGCTGGGTTGAAGGCACGACCATTATGGCAATTTTATTGGGCATGGTGCTAGGAGCAGCGGTAGCTGATCATTCTATTTCTGCTGCGCTTATATCTGTATTTTTAATTTACCTTATATCTGCCACGGTAGCAAAATGGATGCATGTTTTACCTGCAGCTCATGATAAGAAAGGTGTGGATGATGGCATATGGACAAGTTTTAAATCGACGATCATTACCTTGCTTGAAACACCTCGCGCACGTTTTGCGACATTGGGTGTGAGTTTGTTCTGGGCAGCAGCTGTGATTTTGCGATTGGTTATTATTGCATGGGCTCCCGTTGTTTTGTTGCTTTCAACAAGCACTCAAGTTTCATTGTTAACCTTATTTATTGCTTTGGGTATTGCTGTAGGGGCATTGCTTGCCCCGCGTTTGATTCCGATGATTCATTTACGGCGAGCACGTTTGGCGGCCTATGGTTTGGGTGTGAGTATATTGTGTTTATTTTTTGTAACCGATGTTTGGACAGCACGTTTCGTTTTATTCATAGCTGGTATTTGTGGAGGACTTTTTGTAGTTCCAATTAATTCAGTTTTACAGGATATAGGACACCGCTCTGTGGGTAGTGGGCATGCTGTAGCTATACAACATTTCTTTGAAAATATAGCCATGCTCACAGTAACGCTACTTTATACGTGGGCAATTTCTTCAGGCGTAGAAGCCAGTAGCGTGATGTGGGTTTTGGCTATGGCTGTGTTAGTCTTTACTATGATTATTGCGCGTTTTTTACCTGAATAAGAAAACCTTGAAAACGAGGTTGGCGTGATGTTTCAGAGCTGCTTACAGGCTTCTGACTAGGAGGGGGAGTTATGTGGATAGGCATTGTTATGACGGTATTGATGGTTATGTTTGCACTGCTTGGTGTGGGTATTTTTCTCGGACGCCATCATTTTGCCACCCGTCTAAAAAAAGAGGTGCCAGCTTGGGTTGAACAGGGTTGGATGGAGAAACCTGGTGGTGACGCTATTTTAGCGTCATTGAATGGTGCTAGTAAACACCATATTTCCACGACTTTCTCAATATTGGGTGTGCTTTTGTTTGGTGCCGGCGTGATCACCTTTGTTGCTTCAAACTGGGATGAAATATCCAAGCTAACCAAGTTGGCGATTCTTTTCGGATCGATATGGGCTACATTTGCAGCAGCTTTATGGTGCCGTTTACGTGAGTTATATGTTTGGTTAAGTGAAGCCGTGTTATTGCTCGGAGTGATTCTTTTTGGCGTTAATATTATGTTGATTGCCCAGATATATCATATTGATGCGCATTATCCTGATGGGGTACTTGCATGGGCACTGGGTGCTCTGCTTGTGGCGTGGTTAATGCAATCTAAGCCAGTGTTTGTAGCCAGTGTTTTGCTTGTCATGCTCTGGACAGGTATGGAAGCTTTTGATTTCCGTGAGTTCCACTGGCAATTCATGTTGGTTTGGGGGCTTCAGGTGGCATTGCTTATACGCTGTGATTGGCGTGGTATGACACACCTTATGGCAATGTCATTCTTGCTTTGGTCAGGATTTTCATTTTTTAGTATCACTACTATGACATCAGGTTTTGATGTGATTTATCTGATGCAAAGCTATTTTATTTTTTACCTTATTTTATTTTTATTGGGTATGCATCTATTGTTAAGCCCGAAAATGGTGAGCTATGGTGAGATCATACAGAAATATGCAGTCGTGGTTGCACTTGCCTGTTTTTACACTCTGACATTTCCACATAATGGCAGCTTTTCAGGTGCTCCTGTTCTATGGTTTTGGGTAACGGCTCTGTTGTTAGTTGTATTGGCTAGTTTGGCTCTCTGGCATCGTAAACGGGCATTACAACAACATACACGACAAGATTATCACATTTGGGGGTTAGCGTTGTTGGGTGTCACGCTACTGCTGATACTTGTGAATATGACGGCCTTTTCTGCAAACCCTTTGTTTGCAATAGCATTTAATATTGTTTATTCTGCTATGCTCATCTGGTTAATATTTTTTGGTATGCGCACAGGCAATAGTCTGCTGGTTAATATATCATTTTTGTTTTTTGCTATCACCCTGTTGAGTCGCTACTTTGATACATTCTGGCAGCTTCTTGATCGCTCACTTTTTTTTATGGCTGGTGGTGTGCTACTGGTTGCGCTTGGTATTATTCTGGAGAAAAAACGGCGTAAAGTTGTGGCTGGCATAGCCAATGAAGGCAAGGCTGCAGAGCAGAGGTTATCATGAATCAGAGTAAAACTATGTTGATTATTGTTGTTGTTTTAACCCTGACCTTGGTGAGCATGGTTGCGAAAAAACAATATACACTAAATACGGGTGCCTTGGTGGTTTTGAAAACGACACCTGTGGATCCGCGCTCTTTATTTCGTGGTGATTATGTACGTTTAAATTATGATATTAACCGGTTGAGTGTTCGCCAATTCCCATTATTGCAGGGCATGAAACACCATGATGTCGTATTTGTGGCATTGGAAAAAAAAGATGCATTCTGGCATCCCGTTGCGGTTTTTAAAAGTATATCTGAACATAAAAAATCTTGGGTGATGATCAAAGGCTCTGTTTATATGCCAGGGCGCTCCGCTGTTGGCCGTATGTCTCAGGTTTCTGTTAAATACGGTATTGAGAATTACTTTGTGCCAGAGGGTGAAGGCCGCGAGCTAGAGAATTTTAGAAACCAAGGCGATATATCCATGCAGATTGCAGTAGACACCTCTGGAGCCTCTGGAATTAAGGCTGTGCTATTGAATGGTGAACCGCTTTATGTGGAGACACTGTTTTAAATATGAAATTTTTTTTCAGACTATTGCTGGGTGGGTTATTTTTTTTATTGCTTCTTAGGCTGCTTTTATTTGATGGCCCCGTATTAAAGCCAACACCCTTACCGCAAGCAGGCATTGTGGATATGCACTGTCATGTGGCTTGTTTGGATGAGAAAAATGGTTGTTTCGTAGCAGGCTCACTGCGCCATAACTTCCGGTTTCCAATTTACTTGCGTGCCATGGGTACATCCATTGAAGAATTGAAAGAGAAGGGCGATGGCGTTGTTGCTGAAAATATTCATCAGCAAATCACGGCATCTCAGCACGTGTCGAAGGCTGTTATTCTTGCTATGGATGGGGCTGTAGATCGAAGTACAGGGCTGCTTAATCGTGATGCAACGATGGTTTATGTGCCGAATAGTTTTGTTGCACAGCAATCCAAGAAGTATGATACTTTATTGTTTGGCGCAAGTGTGAACCCGTATCGAAAAGACGCTTTATTACGCTTGGAAAAGGTGAAAAAACAAGGTGCGGTTTTGATAAAATGGATACCGTCTATTATGGATATAGACCCGTCAGACCGGCTATTAAAAGCATTCTATTTGAAGATGATTGAGTTGGACTTGCCATTGTTAACACATACAGGGCAGGAAAAGTCTTTTACATCGGCGAATGATACTTTGGCAGACCCGAAGCGTTTGAAGTTTCCGCTTGATTTGGGTGTGGTAGTGATTGCTGCGCACATTGCGACAACAGGCGAAAATGAAGGTGAATCAGATTTTGAACGTATTTTGCCGATGTTTCGTGAATACCCCAATTTATACGCTGATATTTCGAGTTTAACGCAGGTGAATAAACTGGGCTATTTAAACAGAGCCTTGCGCCATCCGTACGTCTTGCCGCATTTGATATATGGCACAGATTGGCCTTTGCAGTTCTTTCCGATTGTTTCGCCTTGGTATTTTACATTGAACTTAAGTTTGGCTAGTGCTTGGAAAATTTCACGCATGGATAACACTTGGGATAGAGATGTTGCTCTGAAACAAGCACTGGGTGTGCCGACGAGTATTTTTGCATCTGGGGGAAAGCTGTTAAAACAGTAAGGGTATTTAAGGTGTAATATTTAGGGCTTTTTAATGTTAGCTAGGTATGATGCTTTTTTTTATGAATAAATATTGCTTTGGAGTGATTTGTGTCTGAAAACATTCGTGAAATCCCTTATAACTATACATCTTATTCTGATCGTGAAATCGTTAAACGATTCTTGGGAGAAGAGCTGTGGGATGATCTAAATGTGTTGCGAGAGCAACGCCGCACAGGACGCTCAGCGCGTATGTTGTTTGAAATTCTCGGTGATGTTTGGGTCATTGAACGCAATGTCTTTTTGAAAGATGATTTGTTGAAGCACCCAAAACGTTTGAAAAAAATACGTCAGCGTCATCAGGAACGTTTACAACGCATTGCCAGTGGGGCAGCAGATAACCCGCGAGCGCTGAAGGTAGAAGCCTGTACCGAGCGTATGCTTAATGAATTTTATGCTTGGTTTGATGATGAACCGAAAAAACGTCGCAAGACCAAGAAAATTTTAGCAAAATATACACATCCGAATAATATTCACTTCGATGCTTTTACATTAAGTCATCATGCAACAGATGCCACGGATTGGCGCTCGCACACACCATTTTGTGTGCTAACACCTGATAAACCTGATGAAATTCCTGATTTGGTGCGTGCTATCGCGGATATGGGGTTGGTGATTATTCCGCGTGGTGGTGGAACAGGTTTATGTGGTGGTTCTGTACCGCTATCCAATAATGCGGTCATGATCAACATCGAAAAATTTGATCATATTGGTAAAGTTGAAACGCGTAATATTGGTGAAAAAGGTGATGTGGAGACCATTACAGCATGGGCCGGTGCAGTGACGGGCAAGGTGATGGAAGCCTCTAAGCCACATGTTTTTGCAACCGATCCAACCAGCCTTTGGGCTTGTACCATTGGTGGTAATGTTGCTTCCAATGCAGGCGGCAAGCATGCAGTTATTTGGGGTACGTGTGTTGATAATCTGCTTAGCTGGAAGATGGTAACACCCGATGGAAATTGGTTGGAAGTAGTTCGTCTCAATCACAATATGGGCAAGTTGCATGATGAAGCCGAAGTTTCATTTAAATTGACGCGCTTATCAGGCAAAGATGGCAGCCTTATATCTGAAGAAGTGATGAATATTGCTGGTTCTGTTTTTCGTAAAGAGGGCTTGGGTAAAGATGTTACACGCAAAGCTATGGGTGGTTTGCCGGGTATTCAAAAAGAGGGTACGGATGGCTTTATTACCGAAGCGAGTTTTATATTACACCGTGCATATGATGTAACGCGCACGGTATGTTGTGAGTTTTTTGGCCAACAGCTTGATGATGCCACCCAAGCCTTGGTGGGTATTAAAGGGCATGTTGATGCCATGGATGCAGCTTATATTGAAGGCTTTGAGCATTTTGATGAGAAATATGTCAAAGCGATTAATTATGTAAGCAAATCAACCCGCCGTGAAAGGCCACGTGTGGTATTGTTGATTGATATTTCAGGTGATGATGAAGGAGCAGTGGCGCAGGCATGTTCGGATATTTGCAAGATAGCATCGCAAGGTAATGGCGAGGGTTTTGTAGCGATTTCCAAAGAAGATCGTGGACGTTTTTGGGGTGACCGTGGGCGTATGGCAGCCATTGCCAAGCATACACGAGCCTTCAAAATGAACGAAGATGTGGTGATTCCATTGCCGCGCTTATCTGAGTACAACGATTATGTAGAGCATTTGAATATTGAAAACTCGGTTGCCAATAAACTTGATATTGTTGATGCACTGGAAGCATATTTATCAGAAACCAAACGCCGTTTGCATTCGGATAATCATCTGGTGCGTGAAGAATTGAAGCTTGAAGACGATATGTTTTTAGCAGATAAGATTGATGAATGTCTGCACGTGGTGAGCAGTGCGCAAAACAATTGGCGGTGTATGTTAAAAGGCTTGGATGAACCTGCTAAAGATATAGCCGGTTTGATTGAGGGTGCAACATATGAGAAGACCGAATCATTGTTTCGTGTAATTCAGCGAGGTGATGTACGTATTTCATATCGTAAAGAGGTGGAAAAACCGATTTTAGATCGCCTACGCGGTAATGAAACCTTGTTGGAAAGTATCAAAGCGATTCATCAGAGAGTGTTATCCAGCCGTGTGGTTGTAGCGACACATATGCATGCCGGTGATGGCAATGTACATACCAATATTCCTGTGAATTCGAATGACTATATGATGATGCGTCGTGCCCATCATGTGGTTGAGAAAGTAATGGCAAAAGCCGAAGCTTTGGGTGGGGTTATTTCTGGTGAGCATGGTATTGGTATTACCAAGCTTGAATATTTGAGTGATGAGGTTTTGCAGGAAACAGCGGAGTATTTGAAAAAAGCTGATCCTGATGATGTGTTTAACCGTGGGAAACTACAGCCTGGTTTGGATTTAAGCCTAACTTACACACCAAGTTTTAATTTGCTTGAACATGAAGCTGTGATTATGGAAGCGGCGGATCTCACCGAGCTTTCTGAAGAAATTTCACCGTGCCTGCGCTGTGGTAAATGTAAACCTGTCTGTAATACACATTTTCCGCGTGCCAATATGTTGTACTCACCGCGCAATAAAATTCAGGCATCGGGTTCAATTATTGAGGCCTTTTTGTATGAAGCGCAAACGGGGAGCGGTATATCGTTTGAGCAATTTGAAGGTCTGCATGATGTAGCGGATCACTGTACTATTTGTCATAAGTGTGAAGCACCATGCCCTGTAAATATTGATTTTGGTAATGTGACCGAAAAAATGCGTGCTTTATTGCAAGATAAAGGGCAAAAACGCTTTAATTTGGGCTCTAAATTAGCCATGTCGTTTCTGGTAATTAAGAATCCAGATGCGGTTCATATCATGCGCGAAGTAGTGATTCGTTGGGGCTATGCTGGCCACCGCTTGCTACATAAAGTGGCAAAAACAATTGGTTTGGTGAAGCCTGTGCCAGCCGCCAAACGCAACTTGGATGGTGTGCAAGCACAGTTGATTAATTTTGTTGAGCGTCCATTACCAAGCTTGCCACTATCAACAGCACGTCAGCAGTTGGGTATTGAATCACGTGATAAGAATATGATTCCGATTTTACGTGACCCGAAAAAAGCCAATGGTCGGGCTGTGTTTTATTTTCCTGGTTGCGGCTCAGAACGTTTATTTTCTCAAGTGGGTCTGGCAACTCAAGCCATGTTGTATGATTTGGGCGTGAATGTGGTGTTGCCACCATCGTACTTGTGCTGTGGTTATCCCAGCACTGCATCGGGAGATCATGCAAAGGGTGACCAGATTACCTATGATAACCGTGTATTGTTTCACCGTTTGAAAAATGCATTGTCATATTTAGATTTTGAGGCTGTCGTCGTATCCTGTGGGACATGTTATGACCAATTGACCCGCTATCAGCTGCAAGAGGTTTTTCCAAATGCACCGTTGATTGATATTCACGAATATTTGATGGAGCAAGGGGTGAAGGTCGATGCTGCAGAAGGTGTGCAATATATGTATCACGAACCATGCCATACACCATTGAAACGTCATGGTTCTGAAGCTGCAATTGAATCTTTATTAAGCAAAGAATCTGTGGAATCAGAGGATTGTTGTGGCGAAGCGGGCACATTAGCCGTTGCTAGCCCTTCGATTGCTGGGAAAATACGTTCACGCAAAGAAGAGCGTATGCTTGAGGCAAGCGAGACTTTAAGCGAGAAGGGTGAAGGGACACAGAAAATTCTGACATCATGCCCGTCTTGTTTGCAGGGTTTAAGCCGCTTAGAAGGTGGGAGTGGTGTTGAGGCAGATTATATTGTGGTGGAGCTGATCAAGCAGTTGCATGGCGATGATTGGCAGAAGACATTCGTACAGAAAATAAAAGACGGCGGTATTGAACGCGTTTTGATGTAAGCATCACAGCTGTAGGCTTTCGAACAGATGTAGCCGTGGTTGTCATGTCTCATCCGAATAAGTTATGAAAGCGTTAAGCTTGTAGGCCAGATTAGTGTCTTTGGCAGTTTGCTTCAACAGGTACCTCAGGGTCACATTTATGCGTGAGCTTGTATATAAGCAAGGTGCTTACTGGTCTATTATGACAAACTCAATACTTGGCATTGAATGACTTTTTTAGCTTAAAATCACTTGCTTTTAGCCTTTGTCTGGAGAAATTAGAGGTTGTTTAGAGTTGCCCTAACGCTGTAAATAACAGAGTCGAGTTTATGAACGCTCTTATTGATTTCCTTTGCTAGGGTGTTGATCTCGTTTTTTCTCAATTTCTTTCAGTATGTCTCGCCAGCTTAATATTCCAGCAAGCATCTGCTCTTCATCGACAATAGGTATGCAAGAAATGTTGTGATTGTTAAAGACTCTTACTGCGTCATAGATCGAGGCATCCTCTTCTAAAACAATAAGTTTCCGTGTCATGATTTGATGCACTTTTTTATTAAGGCTTGCGGCGTCCTTTGCCGTTTCTCGTAGAGTTCCAACGCTGGGGCTTAAGACTTTTAATAGGTCTCTATCCGAGACCACACCAAGTAATTTCTCTGATTCGACTACAAGCAAGTGATGGAAACGAGTACTGTCGAATATTTCTTTAACTATCCTCAGTGAATCATACGGGTCAACAGTAGTAACATTTTTACTCATTATTCTTTTGACGCTCATAAATTCTCCATTACAGCCTAACGACTTATATGAGGGGCGAGAGCGCAGCGAGCGTCTCTCCCGATGTATTGCTTAGGCATTTGATTGCATACCAGCTTTATTTGGAAAGGATACCTCAAGAATCACACATCCATCCTCTGTTTTAAAAGGCCCATGAACTTCGCCCGGAGGCCGGCTTGCGTAATATCCTGTTTCTAACCACATATCAAAAGCATAATCATATAAGCGACCACTTACTATAAATATTTCTTCAGGGTAGGCATGGCTTTTGCCTCCCAATGCTATGGTGTCAGTGTTTGAGAAAAATCGGGTTAAACGGGTGTATTCGCCTGAATCACTATCAATACTAAGCGTGATCTCTTCAGCGATTCCTTCAAGACCATCAATGGGCTGCCAGTTGTCTTTATTATCTGTATTTAATGGATTCCAGTAAGTGATTGTTGATTTAGTCATTTCTATAATACCTTTCTCACCTAACGCCTTGCATCAGCGAACGGGCTAAATTTTAATGGCTGCATTGATGCCCTCTATAAGCATTTGAGTGCCTATTACCGCCAAAATAAGGCCCATCAAGCGGGTAACTATTCCAAGTCCACTTTCACCTACGGCCACAATTATTTTTGAGCTGAAAATAAAGCAAAAGAACGTAATCAAGCAGAGCGCCGCAAAGGCAAGAACTGTAACTGCAATTTCCATCCATCCACCTGCCGATGAATAATTCATGGCTGTTGCTATAGTACCCGGCCCTGCAAGAAGAGGGACAGCCAGAGGTGACACCGTTATGTCGGTATCAGTGCTCTCTTTGGCCGTATGTAATTTTGAATTAGCTCCATGAAGCATATGGTAGCCAATAAGAAATACTAGAATGCCTCCAGTGATCCTTAGTGCAGGAAGCGTTATTCCAAATAAATGGAAAATTGACTTTCCTAATACTGAAAATATTAAAACGATCACAAACGTTATAATTAGCGCCTTAGTTGCGATTTTTCGCTGTTCACTTTTATCTCTATCGCCTGCCAACCCAAGGAAAATTGTTGTATTTGCAATAGGATTCATAATTGCAAAAAAAGCCATGAATACTGATATAGCATGAACAAGTAATGGATTCACTTCAGTAAAACCAACGCTTTATTAAGGGCGGACGACATTAGGAGTATCCCGTGGGTGGCTGAGAGTGATTTGAGTTGTTTGTGAGCGGTTTGTTCATGGTTGCTCTTTAAAAACTTTAACGCCTTCAGGTATTTGATACCAACCCTGTTTTTCACTTACCCAGATGTGTATGGTTGGTTTAATAATGCTGGTATCCGAGAGGTTTGTAGGTTTTAGTTTCAGCTTATCAGGTTCGTTAGGATTGAAATGGTAAATTCGATTGCCACAGGTTGGACAAAATTTAGCAGCAGATACGTTACCACTTGCAGCAGGCCGGCTCCAGTCTTGCATTTCACCCTCAAATTCCACTGAACTGGCATTTACCATTGCAGTGATACTAAAAGCACTTGTTGACAGCTTTTGGCACTCCCTACAATGACAGGCAGCAATAAAGAGAGGGGCTTCTAAGAGCTTATATTTAACGCCCCCACACTGGCAAGAACCTGCAATTGGATATGTCATATTAGTTTCCTTAACAGCTAACGGCCTGCATGAAGGGCTGGAGCGAAGCGGAAGTCCCTTTTTGTGCTGTTGTTAAAAGAAAGTGGCTCAGACTTTCATCATTTAATGTGACTCTAGGCTAATAGATTATCATGGATAGTCTAACATTATGCTTAGTAGCAGTAAGTTAAGTTGTTATCAGGTTAAGAAATAATTTGGTGTTTCTTCGTTGATGTAGAGGCCAATAAAACAGCTGCTTTATTAGGCTGTAATCGAAACACAATCAATCATTGGTTTAAGATTTCTCGATAAATAACTCATAATGATCAGGAAAGATTAAAGGAAAATTTGGTTGGTAAAGTTCAATGACGTTAAAGTGAGCTTTAAACTACACTTAAAAGAATGCGAATGGCGGTGTAAGAAAGATGCAGGTGATCTTGCTAAAGGGTTGTGAAAATTGCTTAAAAATAAGTAACTATGCTGGTCTAGAGTCTTGGGAAAATTAACACATAACAATGGCTGCTGGGAGGGGGGTGTCGTAGCGTTAGAGTGGAAAGCTCACTGGCGTTGCCTTGCATCAAGTAATAACCCCAATATATCAGCTAATAAGTTCGCCAATACATAAAACACTGCAATAATCAAAACACAGCCTTGCACCAAGGGATAATCACGCCTTTGAATTGCCTCAATGGTCAATAAACCCAAGCCAGGCCAATCAAAAACAGTCTCCGTAATCACCGCACCACCCAACACCGCTCCCAACTGCAAAGCAAACATGGTGATGACGGGAATCGCCGCAATCCGTGCCGCATGCCGCCACCAAATAGCTCGCTCGGAGACTCCGAATGCTCGCGCGGTGCGAATCGAATCCATCGACATCGCTTCCAGCCAACTGGAGCGCGCCATTCTCGATAACATCGCAGCCAATGCTGTGCCTAAAGTAATCACTGGTAGTACCAAACTTCCAGGTTGCCCCATGCCTGATACTGGTAACCAACCCAATCCCACTGAAAAGAACAACATTAACATCGGCCCCAGCCAGAAATTCGGAATCGACACACCCAGCAAAGAAAAACTCATGGCCGCTGTATCTTGAAATTTCCCCGCATGTCTTGCTGCCCAGTAGCCCAAGGGCAATGCTAGACATAGTGCCAGTAATAAACTTACAGCTGCTAATTCGGCTGTTGCAGGCAGGCGCTCTAAAATACGTGTTAGAACATCGCGTTGATCAATAATACTTGTGCCCCAATCAGCATGAATTAGTCCATAAAGATAATGAATGTATTGCTGTAACACAGGCTCATCCAAGTGTAAGGCGTGACGCATAGCCTCACGATCTGCTGCTAATGCTGTTTCGCCCAATAGTGCATCGACAGGGTCACCTGGAACCAAGTGCAATAAAAAGAATACCAGGGTCACCACGCCCAATAAGGTTGGAATTGCTTGCAAAAGGCGCAGTGAAATCACAGTCGCTAAGTTCATCCGGCTAAGCTATCCATCTTGCACGCTGAATTCACCCGTCAAATACGTATTAAACATTAAAAGATGTACCTGTGTAGCTAAACACACAATAATGTATTATGAAATACAGGAATAAATTGTTACTTGCTAGGTATTACGCGGTAGAATCACCGCCAGTATAAGATAGTTGGCTATTTGGAGAGAACATGAAGGTTGTTGTTGCAGCACTATATTATTTTGCCACATTGGATGATTACAAAGATATTCGTCAACCTATCCAAGATTTCTGTGATGAGCATGGATTAAAAGGCTCATTACTTCTGGCATCTGAAGGCATTAACGGAACAGTGGCCGGCAGCCGTGAGGGTATAGATGCACTCTTACAGTTTCTACGCGATGATGACAGGCTACAAGGCTTAGAGCATAAATCGTCTTTTGCCTCAGAATCCCCCTTTTACCGCATGAAAGTAAAACTTAAAAAAGAAATTGTTACCCTCGGAGTAGAAGGCGTTGACCCCAATGTTTGTGTTGGCACATATATCGAACCGAAACAGTGGAATGCTATTATTTCTGATCCTGACACCTTGGTTTTGGATACCCGCAATGATTATGAATATGAAGTCGGCACATTTAAAGGCGCTATTGACCCTAAAACCGATACCTTTCGCGAATTTCCTGATTATGTCCAAAAGAATTGTGACCCTGACAAACATAAAAAAGTCGCCATGTTTTGTACGGGTGGTATTCGCTGTGAAAAAGCATCGGCTTATATGTTACAACAAGGCTATGAAGAGGTGTTTCACTTAAAAGGCGGTATTTTAAAGTACCTTGAAGAAGTGCCTGAGGAAGAAAGTCTATGGCAAGGTGAATGTTATGTGTTCGATGATCGCGTTGCTGTACTCCACGGTCTCAAGGAAGGCAGTTATAGCCTTTGTCGTGGCTGCCGTTGGCCATTGCATGAAAATGATAAGCAATCCAAACATTATGAAGAAGGCATCTGCTGTGAACGTTGTTATGATATTCTAACACCAGAAAAACGCGCCCGCCTTGAAGAGCGTGAAAAACAAACACGTTTGGCAGCAAAGCGTGGTGAAGCCCACCTTGGCATGTCTATCAAAGATGCCCAACGTAAAAAAGTAGAACACAAACGTGCTTTGGGTGCAAAGGTTCCTAAACATTTAGAAGTAAAAGTAGATAAGGAACAAAGCTCAAATGACTAAGGAAGAAAACTGCCCCTGCGGCTCAAGCAAGTTATTCGCAGATTGCTGCCAACCCATCATTGTAAACGATAGCGCCAATAGTGCAGAGCAACTCATGCGTTCTCGTTATACAGCATTTACCTTGGGCGATGCAGAATACATATTAAAAACATGGCATCCTGATACCTGCCCTGATGATTTCCAACTTGGGCGATCACGCTGGCTAGGTTTAACCATTCATCATGCAGATACTGATAGAGTCTGCTTTTCTGCCGCATTTCACGCTGGTAATAAAGGCATGATCCTTAAAGAAACCAGTCGGTTTGTTTATATTGATCATTGCTGGCGCTATTTGGATGGAGATTGTACGGTAACACCTATCAAACGCAATGAACTTTGTTTTTGTGGGAGTACCATAAAATACAAAAATTGTTGCGGAAAAATGCCTTTAAACGAAGCCTAAAACTTCCTCTTAAACATTCTTATTCATATCAATCAATTGAAATAATTCTGAACGTGATGATGGGTTGTTTAGAAATGCGCCTGTTAGTTTGGATGTTGTTGTCCAAGCATTGGGTTTATGAATGCCACGGTGACACATACAAAAATGCTGGCATTGGATAATCACAGCCACACCTGCTGGGTGCAATACTTCTTCAATAGCATGGGCAATTTGCATGGTGAGCTTTTCCTGAACTTGTAAACGTTTGCTATAGCCTTCCACGACACGGCCTAACTTGGACAGACCCACAACTCGGCCATCTGGTATATACGCCACATGGGCTTTGCCAACAAAAGGAACCATGTGATGTTCACAGTGGCTATGCAGATCAATATCTGAGACCAACACCACTTCATCATACCCACAAACTTCTTCAAATGTTTTCAGTAAATGTTCTTTTGGATCCTCGTTATAACCTGAAAAGTGTTCCTGCATGGCTGATAATACGCGGGCAGGGGTTTCTTTAAGGCCTTCACGTTCGGGGTCATCTCCCAGAAAGTTTAACAAGCCACGCACATGTTCCATCGCTTTGATATTATCAGGGTTCTTGATGTCAAAATCTTTTAGCATGGTTATCATTCCTTTCATTTGAATAAGCGTGTCGGTGACACTGTAAATGGTAAACTAGGAGTTTCAATGTTTGTTGCAGATCTATTGCGTCATGGTGAGCTGAAAGGAGGGGTAAAATATCGCGGCCACATTGAAGAAGATCTCACTGAAGCAGGGCTTTGCCAAATGAATCATGTCTGGCAGCACATTCGCCATGATATTGATGTAATTATCACTTCACCGCTATCGCGCTGCGCATTACCTGCACAGCAGTGGGCAAAAGAGCATGCTATCCCTTGCATTATCGATGAACGTATTGTCGAAATGAATTATGGTGAATGGGAGGGGATGAGTCATGATGAAATTGAAACATTCTTCCCTGGTAGCCTCAAGCAATGGAGAAATGATCCCACCGGCATGCGCCCACCAAAAGGCGAGTCCCCTGAAGAGTTACAAGCACGTATTATCAATTTCTGGGATGATGCCTGTCAAACCTATCAAAACAAGCATGCCTTGATTGTTGCTCATTCTGGTAGCACACGCATGTTGATTGCCCATATTCAAAAGCAGCCTATCTCTTATACGCGGAACATTGCCATGCCCTATGCATGCTGGAGTCGAGCTAAACACAAAGATCATCAAAGTAACATGGTCTTTATCAATAACCCAGTACTCCCAAGTAACGTGTTATAGAGATGCCTTGATCTAGAGCCTTGAAAATTTTCGACATCATAAAGATCAGAGGCTTGTTAAAAAGATCTGGAAGTATGGCAATCAGATGATTTTATAACACGGTCTATAAGGTTCATCCGTCATCTTCATGCGTCCCTGCGTCACAAAGGCTGTGAGTAAGTCATCAACGGGTTGCATAATTTCAGAATCGCCGTGTATTTCAAAATCACCGTAGGCCTCAATTGCTCGGATACCCTCATCCTTAACGTTACCAGCCACCAGTGCAGAAAACACACGTCGTAGATTTGCAGCTAGCATATATGGTTGCTGGTGTTTATGCAGAGCTAGGCCGCGCACATTTTCATGTGTCGGTGCAAAAGGCTGCTGAAATTCAGAATCGATTTTCAGGCTCCAGTTGAAGTAATAAGCATCACCAAGTTGCTTGCGATGCTCCCGAACTTGCATGGTTCCATTGTGCATATGCTGGGCAACCTGAATCGGATCGTCGATAATAACCTGATACTTACGCTGTGCCTCAACGCCTAGCGTAACACCGATAAACTCATCGATCTTCTGAAAATAGGGTCTAGCGGCCTCCGGCCCTGTCATGATCATAGGAAACGGCATGTCAGCATTATCTGGATGCAGTAGAATACCGAGCAGGTAAAGAATCTCTTCGGCTGTTCCCACACCGCCTGGAAAAACGACTACCCCGTGACCGGCGCGCACGAAGGCTTCCAGTCGCTTCTCGATATCGGGTAAAATAGTCAAATGATTAACGATAGGATTTGGCGATTCTGCGGCAATAATACCCGGTTCGGTAATGCCTAGATAAATGCCATCATAAATACGCTGCTTGGCATGACCTATTCGGGCACCTTTCATGGGTCCCTTCATCGCACCCGGCCCACAGCCCGTACATACATCCAGCCCGCGTAATCCCAATTCATAACCGACATTTTTGCTGTAATCATATTCATAACGGGCAATTGCATGGCCGCCCCAGCATACTACCAGTTTCGGGTCGTTGATTACATCAAGCACCTTGGCATTGCGCAGAATATAAAATACCGCATTGGTAATGCCTTTGGAACTGGTTATATCAATATGAGGGTTATTATTCAGTTCATCATGGGCATAGACAATATCACGCAGTACCGAAAACAGATGCTCATGGATACCACGAATCATTTTGCCATCAACAAAAGCGCTAATGGGCGCATTGGTCAATTCTAGCTTGATACCGCGCTCTACCTGCCTTACGCGGATATCGAAATCTCGATAGCGTTCCAGCAATACCCTGCCATCATCCAAGTCTCCATCACAATTTAATACAGCCAGCGAGCAGCTTCTGAAGAGTTGATAGAGGCGACCATTGCTGCTATTGAGTAACTGATCCACCTCTAACTTAGACAGGATCGCCAAGTGATCATAGGGTTTCACGATTGTATCCATCACTGCATAGTTCATCTTCTTCCCCCTGTGAATTCACTGGTCATGGCACTGTTGCCCAGCTGTTACACTATCCTATTTTTGTCAGCTGACCAAAAAATAAATTGGCGCATGGTATTAACAACCGTACACAGTAATATATTTATATGACAGGCTTGAGGCAGGAGCAAGTGCCAACGATATTTAAAGGCTTCTAATATGTTTTTTGGTTTGTTTGGAAAATAGTGGAATATGGGGTGAGGCTGTCGACTCATCTTTTACCCCTTTTATGCAAGTGAAACAAAACATATGTGCACTGTTGATTTAAACCTTAGCACACTCACTTTTTGATATTCATCGGGGTTCAACAGGGATAGAAACATTTGTCATCAGGCCAGCCAGCAAATGCGGCATCATCGTTTTTTGCCCAGAATAAATATTCCAGTTATCACCAATGTTGCTCCCAGTATTTGTGATGTGGAAATCGTTTCATTTAGAAAAATAGCGGCCATTGCAATGGTTGCTATAGGGCCGAATCCACCAATAATGGATACTTTATTTGCACCAATGCGTTGAATAGCTGCGGCTAGTAAAAATGCGGGAATAACAGTTGAGAATATTGCCATGGCCAAGCCATAACCATAGACTTCTATGGGCTGTTTAAATGCGCCTATATCACGAACAAGTGCAAAGTGAACAAACACAGCAAGGCATGAAACAATCATGGCATAGGCGGCAAAACGGCGTGCGCCAACCTTCGGTATTAACTCACCGCTGCCCACTAGGAATATGGAATAACTTAATGTGGATGCAAATACCAATGCCGAACCAAGTAAAACATGTTCTGTGGAAATTTGGATGTCATTGGCCATAGCCAAGGCGATACCAGCGTAGCTTAAGGCTAAGGCAATATAGGCTTCTTTTTGAATCTTTTTACCAAAGAATAAAGAAGATAAAATAACAACAATTGTAGGGTAAATAAACAAAATAAGGCGCTCTAAACCAGCACTTATATACAGTAAGCCTGTGAAATCCAAAAAGCTTGAAAGGTAATAGCCAATTAACCCCATCAATATAATAAGAGCCATGTTTTTATGGCTGATGCGACTTTCCTCTTTATGTTCTTCAATATATGCGATGATTAAAAAGAAAGGCATGGCAAACATCATACGGAACATTAATAATGTAATAGCATCGACATTGTAGGTGTAGGCTAATTTTACAAAGATAGCTTTTGCAGAAAAGCCAAGTGCGGCTCCCAAAGCAAAAATAAGACCGATAATAAACTGTGAGTATGCTGGACTCTTAATTTTTTGATGAACATGGGTGTTCATATGTTGCTCCTTGAAGTGAAAGTTGGAGCAAGCGCGAGAAGTTAACGAATGGTTGGTATGGTCTATGAGACACAAGCAATAAGCGAAAACATTCCGCGGTTGCTTGTGTGAAGAATTACGTGTTTACGTAAAAATCAGGCAATAGAAACCGCATGCAGTGGCAATAAGAGTAGCCAATACCAAGAAGTGCGATTGAAGGGTTGTGTGTTCATAAGGCGGCGTACTTTGGGTAAAAAAGGTGATGTGTCCAGTATCATTAGCTTTATGGTGTGTCGAAAGAACACAAAATAAGGTGTGACTTATCAGTTGTTATCGTAACATAAAGCTGCTAATTGTTTATGAAGACTTGGTTTCCTGCTTCGGGCTTTATACCATGCGGGCATGACTACTGTATCGACTTCTTCCCGCTTGATTGTTTTACAAGGTATGCCAGCGCTTTCGAATTTTCGTAAAGCCAAGCTGTGTGATGTTTTGCACACATCTGATGTTGCAGCTGTATTTCTTCATGTAGCGGAAGTATCCGAAGCTTGGACGCATGCCGATAGCCAAAAGCTGGCGGATATTTTGGGAAGCCCATTAGAGTATTATACTGCTTCTTCGGCAGACGATTTATTTATTGTAACACCACGCATTGGCACAATTTCTCCGTGGTCGTCCAAGGCAACAGATATTGCTCAGTTGTGTGGTTTGTCATCGTTGTTGCGTATTGAGCGGGCGGTTGCTTACCGTGTTCAAGGCGAGCGTAGTATGGTTACTGCGGCATTGCATGACCGTATGACGGAGTCAGTTTTAACATCGAGCGATGATTTGAAGTCTTTATTTGAACACCAAGCCCCTAAGCCTTTGGTATATATTGATGTGTTGTGTGATGGTCGTACGGCTTTAGAAGTCGCGAATCGCGAGCTTGGTTTGGCATTGGCTGAGGATGAAGTTGATTATTTATTGGAAAACTTCATTGCGTTGAAACGTAACCCTTCGGATGCTGAGCTGATGATGTTTGCACAGGCGAATTCAGAACATTGTCGCCACAAGATTTTTAATGCGGACTGGACGATTGATGGTGATGAGATGGATAAATCGCTGTTCTCAATGATTCGCTACACCCACCAAACCTCGCCAGAAGGCACGATTGTTGCCTATTCGGATAACTCATCGGTGATTGAGGGTGGTGATTCAAAGCGCTTTTATCCTAATGCTGATGGCAGTTATTCAGCGCATGATGATAAAATGCATATTTTGATGAAGGTTGAAACACACAACCATCCCACAGCGATTTCGCCCTTTGCAGGGGCAGCGACAGGTTCGGGTGGCGAAATTCGTGATGAAGGGGCAACCGGCATTGGCTCCAAACCAAAAGCAGGGTTGTGTGGTTTTACGGTGTCGAATTTGCAAATCCCAGACTTTAAACAGCCTTGGGAAGTGGATCACGGCAAGCCAGAACGTACAGAATCAGCTTTAAATATCATGCTTGATGGCCCCATCGGTGCTGCTGCCTTTAACAATGAGTTTGGTCGCCCGAATATCGCTGGTTATTTCCGTACGTATGAACAAGAGGTGGATGGCGATCTACGTGGTTATCATAAGCCGATTATGCTGGCTGGTGGTGTGGGTAATATTGATGCGCGTCATGTGCATAAATCGGATGTTCCAGCTGGCTCATTGGTCATTCAACTGGGTGGGCCTGCCATGCTGATAGGCTTGGGTGGTGGTGCCGCATCGAGTATGGATACGGGCTCGAATGTGGAGTCATTGGATTTTGATTCGGTACAACGTGGGAACCCTGAGATGGAACGCCGTTGTCAGGAAGTCTTAGATCGTTGCTGGCAGATGGGTGATGATAATCCAATTTTATTTATTCATGATATTGGTGCGGGTGGGCTGTCCAATGCAGTGCCTGAATTAATTCATGATGCAGGACGTGGCGGCTGGTTTGATTTGCGTAAAGTTCACAATATGGAATCAGGCATGAGCCCTATGCAAATTTGGTGTAATGAAGCGCAAGAGCGTTACGTTTTAGCCATTGCACCTGAATCTCTGGCTGGTTTTGAAGCTATGTGCGAACGAGAGCGTTGTTTGTTTGCAGTACTGGGTGAAGCTACAGAAGACGGGCATTTGCATGTCGATGACCCTGAGTTGGGTCAGGCGCCTGTGGACTTATCGTTGGAAATGCTGCTTGGTAAGCCGCCTAAAATGATGCGTGATGTTACACATACTGCGAACAAGTCTGTGCCATTGAATCTTGATGCTCTCGATGTCAAAGAGGCTGTAAAACGTGTGCTACGGTTACCTGCTGTGGCGAGCAAAGAATTTCTGATCACCATTGCGGATCGTTCGGTGACGGGTTTGGTGGCACGTGATCAGATGGTTGGACCTTGGCAAGTTCCTGTTGCTGATGTGGCTGTGACAGCCACTGATTTTACCCATTATACAGGTGAAGCCATGGCAATGGGTGAGCGTACGCCGATTGCCGTGTTGAATGCTGCGGCATCGGGACGTATGGCAATTGGTGAGGCATTGACGAATATTGTTGCATCCTCCATTGCCAAATTAGGTGATGTGAAGCTATCGGCAAATTGGATGGCTGCATGTGGACATGATGGTGAAGATGCAGCGCTTTATGATACGGTAAAAGCTGTTGGCATGGAGCTTTGTCCTGCCTTAGGTATTTCAATTCCAGTGGGCAAAGATTCGTTGTCGATGAAATCGCTTTGGGATAAAGATGGTGAGAAACAGGAAATGTTTTCCCCTTTATCTTTGATTGTGTCTGCATTTTCGCCAGTGCTAGATATTCGGCAGACTTTAACGCCACAATTACGCACAGATGAAGGTGATACAGACCTAATATTGATTGATTTGGGTAATGGTCAGCATCGTTTGGGTGGCTCGGCCTTGGCACAGGTTTATGGTGTTACAGGCGTTGAAACACCTGATTTGGATGATGCAGCATTATTTTTGAAATTTTTCAATGCTATTCAACGCTTGAATGCAGAGGGTAAAATACTTGCATACCATGATCGTTCCGATGGTGGTTTGCTGACAACAGTTGCTGAAATGGCATTTGCAGGGCGCACAGGGGTGGATATTCACCTTGATGTTTTGGGTGCTCACTCTGGACAGGGCGCTTTACGTATTATGTTTGCTGAAGAGTTGGGCGCAGTCATTCAAGTTAAGCGTGAGAACCGTGAAGCAGTTTTGGCACATTTGATTGATGAAGGTTTGGGCGCGATTACCCACATCATCGGTCAATTGAATGATGATATGCGCTTGCATATGTGCTGTCAGCTAGAAACTGTCTTGGATGAGGATGTGTTGGATTTGAAACAAGTTTGGGCTGAAACATCGTATCAAATGGCACGCTTGCGTGATAATCCAGAATGCGCAAAACAAGCCTTTAACAGTATTGTAAATAGCGATGATAAAGGTTTGTTTTCCGAGTTAAGTTATAATGTTGCCGAGGATGTTTCTGCGCCATACATTCAGCAATCGCGCCCGAAAATGGCAGTGCTTAGAGAGCAAGGTGTGAATGGGCAGATAGAGATGGCCGCAGCATTTGATCGGGCTGGATTTACATCGGTGGACGTGCATATGTCCGATTTGATTTCAGGGCGAGTCAGTCTGGCTGATTTTCAGGGGCTTGTAGCGTGTGGTGGTTTCTCTTTTGGCGATGTGTTGGGGGCAGGGCGCGGTTGGGCAAACTCGGTATTGTATAATGCGCGTGCACGTGATGAATTTGAGGGCTTTTTTCATCGCGATGACTCCTTTGCATTGGGTGTGTGTAATGGCTGCCAAATGATGTCACAATTAAAAGACATGATTCCAGGAGCTGCACATTGGCCAAATTTTAAGCGTAATTTATCTGAGCAATTTGAGGCACGGCTGTTGATGGTAGAAGTAATGGATTCACCATCGATTCTTATGAAAAATATGGTGGGCTCAAAATTACCATTGGTGGTGGCACATGGTGAAGGCCGAGCAGAGTTTCCAGAGGGTAAAAACTCAAAACCAATGATGCGTTATTTGGGGGCAGATGGTCTACCTGCCAATACATACCCATATAATCCAAATGGTTCTGCCGATGCTCTTACAGGTTTTACATCTGATGATGGGCGCTTTAATATTATGATGCCACACCCCGAGCGTTTATTCCGAAATTCACAGTTCTCTTATTATCCTGATGCTGCTTCGACAAATGCTGTTGAAGAAGGTGCTTGGTTGCGCATGTTTCAAAATGCTCGTTTGTTCTTGGCTTAAGGGCAGCCTGAGCAAGTCATGAGGCAGTGATGAGATTGACTCTATGTTATATCAGATAATCAGGCCTTTTTAGAATCGATGATTACGTTTTTAATTGATGCTGGGCATTAGGCACGAAGGCTTATTTCAGTAGAAGTACGTATGTGCCATATGAGCGAAGCTTTCTTCAACTCTCCTGTAGCTGGTGTTATCTGATGTTGATATGCCAAGTGCCTGTGGGTTGGAGCTTGGCCAAGAGGCTCGGGAAAAGAATTTGGGGGTGACGTTCATGCTTATGAGAAGAGCCTAGGGGCAATTCGAGCAGTCAGACCTGTCGGATGAAAATCGAGAAAGTTTTTGTGCCTTGGCTTTAGTAGGTGATTGCTGAGGCGCGCTGTGCCTTTTATTGAATGGACTATTTTTGATAATCGAGGGTGAGCTTTAGCTGCTTGCGGGTGTGTCTTTTTTAATGTTTTTGTAGATCTATTACAGGCTGTTAAAGATGCTTATAACAATCATCATAGAAAATGAATAAAAAATATGGATATTCAGTAGCAAGGCAGGGTGCCTTCTGCTATGTTCCGCGCCCGTCTATGAATAATAAAACTAATACAAACACACGCTTCATTTTTGTTACTGGTGGGGTAGTTTCTTCACTGGGTAAGGGTATTGCTGCGGCATCACTAGCGGCTTTGTTTGAAGCCCGTGGCCTCACGATCACCATGCAGAAACTTGATCCTTATATCAATGTCGATCCCGGAACCATGAGTCCTTATCAGCATGGCGAAGTTTTTGTGACTGATGATGGTGCAGAAACAGATTTAGATTTGGGTCATTATGAGCGGTTTTCTCATGCCGTGATGTCCAAGCGCTCCAATTTTACCACAGGGCGCATTTATGAATCGGTGATTCGCCGTGAGCGGCGCGGCGATTATTTGGGTGCGACGGTGCAAGTCATCCCTCATATTACCAATGCAATTAAAGATGCAGTATTGTCATTGCGCTCTGATGATGTGGATATTGCGATTGTTGAAGTAGGTGGGACTGTGGGTGACATTGAATCACAGCCATTTCTTGAAGCTATTCGTCAATTGCGTTTTGATTTGGGTGCTGAAAATACAGCGTTTATTCATCTAACATTTGTGCCTTATGTGACAGCAGCGGGCGAAATTAAGACAAAGCCTACGCAGCATTCTGTGCAAAAATTGCGTGAAATTGGCATTCAGGCAGATGCATTACTGTGTCGTTCAGAGCGGCCTATTCCAGGATCACAAAAAGATAAAATTGCCTTGTTTTGTAATGTGCCTAGACAGGCTGTGATTGATATGCCTGATGTGGATACGATTTATGCTGTGCCAAAGACCTTGCGAGAAGGCGGTTTGGGAAGTCTGATTCTTAAACAGTTTAATATAGATGATATCAGGCCAGACCTCTCTGTTTGGGACGATATTTGCCAGCGTGTACGCGCACCTAAATCAGAAATTCGTATTGCCTTGATTGGTAAGTATGTTGAGTTGCCCGATGCATATAAATCCGTGAATGAAGCGCTGCAACATGGTGGATTGGCGCATGAAGTCCGTGTTAAGATTGTTTATGTTGATGCGGAAAGTTTAGGAAGTGATGGTGTTTCAGTATTCGATGATGTGCATGGAATTCTGGTGCCTGGTGGATTTGGTCAAAGGGGCACGGAAGGTAAGATGTTGGCTATTCGTCATGCGCGCGAGAATAACATTCCTTTCTTGGGTATCTGTTTGGGTATGCAGCTGGCAGTGGTTGAATTTGCGCGCCATGTTGCGGGTTTGAGTGCTGCAACCAGTAGTGAATTTGATGAACGTGCCGAGCAACCTGTGATTGCCTTGCTGACTGAGTGGGAGCAAGAGGGCGGTCGTGTTCAGCGCTCAAGTGATAGTGATTTGGGTGGAACTATGCGTTTGGGTGGCTATCCATGTAAAGTAGTCGCGGATACGCATGCTGGCCGAGCATATGCGCAAGCTGAAGTTCGTGAGCGTCATCGTCATCGCTATGAGTTTAACAATACCTACCGTGAGCAGTTAGAGTCTGCTGGCTTGATTGTTTCAGGTACACTGCCTGACAATTCGCTGGTTGAAATGGTTGAAGTGAAAAATCACTCATGGTTTGTGGCTTGTCAGTTCCATCCGGAATTTTTATCACGCCCTTATGCACCACACCCATTGTTTGAAGGGTTTATTGGCGCAGCAAAAGAGCAGATCGAGGTCGCATAATGCCAATTATTCAACATCATATTCGTGTCGCTGATTTTGATATCGGTAATGATCTACCGTTTGTTTTATTTGCAGGGCCTTGCGTGATTGAGGGTGAAGACTTTAGCCTAAAAGTTGCTTGTCAAATTCGTGATATCGCTGCGCGTGTTGGTGTACCATTGGTATTTAAATCCAGTTTTGATAAGGCAAATCGCACCAGTGTAGATGGTTTTCGTGGCCCAGGTCTAGATGAAGGGTTACGTATTTTGCAACGGGTGAAAGATGAAGTTGGCGTTCCAATTATTACGGATGTACACACGCCCGAGCAAGTAAAATCTGTAGCAGAAGTGGCTGATATTTTGCAAACACCTGCATTTTTATGTCGCCAGACGGATTTTATTACTGAAGTTGCTAATGCAGGCAAGCCTGTGAATGTAAAAAAAGGTCAGTTTTTAGCACCGTGGGATATGCCACATGTATTGGAAAAAGCGAAATCAACAGGAAATAACAATATTATGCTGTGTGACCGTGGTACAAGTTTCGGTTATAATAATTTAGTTTCAGATTTTCGTTCATTGATAGTGATGGCAGAGACGGGTGCCCCAGTGGTCTATGATGTTACACACTCGGTGCAACAACCTGGTGGTTTGGGTGGTGCGACAGGTGGTAATCGGGAGTATGTCTCAGGCTTGTCACGTGCAGCTGTTGCAATTGGTGTTGCAGCAGTGTTTATGGAAGTTCATCCTGATCCTGATAATGCAAAATCAGATGGTCCGAATTCAGTGGCGTTGGCAGATTTGGAAGCACTGTTGGTGACATTAAAAGGTGTTGATGATTTGGTGAAACAAAAAAAATAACCACGAAGCTTACGTAGGATTCATAACTCTTCGTGTCCTTCGTGGTGCAATAAAATAGCAAATAATGAAAAAATGTCGGCAATGGGGCCGGCTAGGAGTATAAAGTGAGTGAAATTGTAAGTGTGCATGGTCGTGAAATTTTTGATTCGCGTGGCAATCCAACAGTAGAAGTGGATGTGCGTTTGGAATCAGGTGCGTTTGGTCGTGCCGCAGTACCAAGTGGTGCATCCACGGGTCAGCGTGAAGCAGTTGAGCTGCGTGATGGCACGGCGCGCTTGGGTGGAAAAGGCGTTCATAAAGCTGTAAAAAATGTAAATGATGAACTCGCAAAAGCAGCAGTAGGCCGTGATGCTTCAGATCAGCGTGGTTTAGATCATGCTTTGATTGCATTGGATAACACGCCAAACAAAAGGCGTTTGGGTGCGAATGCTATTTTGGGCGTGTCAATGGCAGTGGCTAAGGCTCAAGCTGTGGAAAGCGAAGTATCTTTGTTTCAGTATATTGGTGGCGAAGATGCGGTGTTGATGCCTGTGCCATGTATGAATGTAATCAATGGTGGTTCGCATGCGGACAACAGTATTGATTTTCAGGAATATATGATTGCGCCAGCTGGGGCTTCAAGTTTTGCTGAAGCCATGGATATGGGGGCTGAAGTATTTCATTCACTGAAGTCTGTATTGAAGAAGGGTGGTCATATTACTGCGGTGGGTGATGAAGGTGGTTTTGCACCAAACCTTGGCTCTAACGAAGAAGGTATTACCGTTATTCTTGAAGCTATTGAGCAAGCAGGTTTGAAATCAGGCTCTGATATTGTATTGGCTAGTGATATGGCTGCATCTGAATTTTATAAAGATGGTTCATATGTTTTGGATGGTGAGGGTGGACGTAAACTTGATGCTGAAGGCATGGTTGATTTGATTGAATCCTTCTGCAGACAGTATCCACTGGTTTCTATTGAAGATGGCCTAGATGAAAATGATTGGGGCGGTTGGAAATTATTAACCGAACGCCTTGGTGAAAGCGTGCAGTTGGTTGGCGATGATTTGTTTGTGACCAATCCGGAAATTTTAAAAGAGGGCATTGATAAGAATATTGCCAATGCTTTGCTGGTAAAAGTAAATCAGATTGGAACATTGAGTGAAACTATTGCAGCTGTAACGATGGCACATGATGCAGGTTACCGTTGCATGATGTCACACCGCTCTGGTGAGACGGAAGATGCTACGATTGCAGATTTAGCTGTGGCTTTGTCATGTGGCCAGATTAAGAGTGGCTCAGCTTCTCGTTCGGATCGAATGGCGAAATACAACCAGTTGCTTCGCATTGAAGAGGAATTGGGTAGCCGCGCAAAATATGCTGGTTTGGCTGCTTTTTCTAGGGCTTAATACACTAAGAACATGCGCTGGAAGACTATGATAAAGAGCTGGCTCCTACGGGGGCTGGCTCTGCTTGTTTTGGCTTGGATGACTTATGATTTAATCTTTTCTGATTATGGTTATCTCGTTTATCGAGCAGAGCAGCAACAAGTACAGGATTTACAGCTGCAATTAGAAGCATTAAATGAGCAACGTGAACAGTTAGCGAAGAATATTTTACGTTTGCGTCATGATCCTAAAGCATTGGAAGATTTGGTACATCGGGATTTGGGTTATTTATATCCTGATGAGTTTATGATGATTATGCCTGATAGCAAAACAGGCAAAGGAGCACAGAAACATGAGTGAAATTGTAACACGTTTTGCCCCCAGCCCTACTGGCTTGATGCATTTGGGCAATGTTCGCACTGCTTTATTGAACTGGTTGTATGCACGTAAATTGGGCGGTCGTTTTTTATTGCGTTTTGAAGATACCGATGCTTCACGTTCTCAAACGGAGTTTGTTGAAGCTTTAAAACAAGATTTGCAATGGTTGGGTCTGGATTGGGATGGCGATGTGTTGTTTCAATCCAAGCATGCAGGGCAACATCAAGATGCGCTGGACGCTTTGGCAGAAAAGGGTTTGGCATATCGCTGCTTCTGTACGGAAACACAGCTTGGTTTGGATCGTAAGCTAGCGACTTCAAGAGGGCTTCCACCACGCTATTCAGGTAAGTGTCGCAAATTATCCCATGAAGAATCGTTAGAAAAATCAAAAGAAGATGCATTTGTTTGGCGTTTGGCGATTCATGCCGATGAAAGCGAAGTGCATGTGCCAGATGCTTTACGTGGAGATGTGGTCTTTGCACGTCGTGACTTGGATGACCCAGTGGTTGTACGCTCTGACGGCTCGTTTACATTTTTACTACCGAATGCCATTGATGATGCTGTTGATGGTATTACGCATGCCTTGCGTGGTGACGATCATTTAACCAACTCAGCCTATCAAGTGTGGTTGCTTGAATCGTTGGATTTAAACGTTCCTGTTTATTTGCATCATGGGTTATTACTGGGTGAAGATGGCGCAAAACTATCCAAACGTACAGGCAGTCATTCGGTGGCAGAATTACGCAAAGATGGGCTTATTGCCGATGCTTTGGTGCAAGCAATGACCCGTCTTGGTCATCCCAATATTGCCGATGATGCATTGAGTACAGAAACATTATTACAGGCATTTGATGCCGAACATATTTCTAGATCATCTGTAAAATGGTCAAATAATGAGATGTGGCGTTGGCATACACGATTGTTACATCATTTGGATGGCGATACTTTATTGCCTTCGGTACAAGCACACTTGCCAGCAGCAAATGTTGATTTTGTTACCCTGATTCAAGGTAACTTGGAGCGTGCTGAAGATGCTTTATTTTACGCGCGTTTATTGGATATGAATGCAGCTTTGAATGATGATGCGAAAGCTGTGATAGATGGTGCTGCAGATGATTTTTACGCAACAGCATTACGACTCTGGCAAGATTCAGATGAGGCTGGATGGAAGCCTTGGATGAATGCAGTGAAAGAGCAAACTGGTTGTAAGGGTAAAAACTTATTTATGCCATTGCGTGTGGCGTTAAGTGGTGCGGTACATGGCCCTGAAATGTCGGCTGTGGTAGATTTTTTAGGCAAAGATGGCGTGGCTGAACGCTTACAGGGCTTGCTTAAATCATGAGCTTAAAACTGTACAATACGCTGGCAAGGGAAAAACAAGCTTTTATTCCGTTACAGCCTGAAAAGGTGGGCATGTATGTCTGCGGTGTGACAGTGTATGATTATTGTCATGTGGGTCATGCGCGGGTGATGATTGTTTTTGATGTGGTGTATCGTTGGTTACAGAAGCTGGGCTATGATGTGAACTATGTGCGTAACTTCACTGATGTGGACGATAAAATTATTGCGCGCGCAGCTGAGAGAAATATTGATATTCAAAGCCTAACTGATGAAATGATTGCGGCATTTCATGAAGATATGGATGCCCTAGGTTGTTTGCGCCCAAGCCTTGAGCCGCGTGCAACTACGCACATGGGTGCCATGATTAGTATGATTGAAGCCTTAATTGAGCGTGACTGTGCTTATGTATCGAATTCAGGTGATGTGTTGTATGCGGTACGCTCCTTTGATGGCTATGGAAAGTTATCAGGTAAGAATATTGATGATTTAGAGTCAGGAAGTCGCGTAGATGTGGACGCTACAAAGCGTGACCCTTTGGATTTTGTACTGTGGAAAAAAGCCAAGTCGGGAGAACCCGCTTGGGACTCGCCTTGGGGTGAAGGGCGCCCTGGTTGGCACATCGAGTGTTCGGCCATGAGTTGTGAGCATTTGGGCAGTACGTTTGATATTCATGGTGGTGGTATGGACTTGAAATTTCCACACCATGAAAATGAAATTGCTCAAGCATGTGCATCCAATGGTGGTGAATTTGCACGTTATTGGTTGCACAATGGGTTTGTTAATATTAATGCTGAGAAAATGTCCAAATCATTGGGAAATTTCTTTACCATTCGTGAAGTCATTAAAAAGTATCATCCAGAAGTATTGCGTATGTTTGTTTTAGGGACGCATTATCGTTCACCATTGGACTTTTCAGATAGTGCGTTGGATGCTGCTAAAGCAGGGCTTGATCGTTTGTATGAAACAAAACGCCGTTTGGTGGAACCTGTACTTGAAGAAGGGGATGTTTCTGAGGGGTTTAGAAGCGCATTAAATGACGATTTTAATACCCCAGAAGCCTTGGCAGAGTTGTTTGAGTGCTCACGCCGTATTAACAAGGGCTTGAATGATGACGTTAATATTTCTTTAGACGTTCAGCATTTTTCTGCGATGTCTGCTTTACTGGGCATTGTCCAACAAGATGCTGAGACATGGTTTCAGGGAGATACAGATGATGGTGCTGCAATTGAAGCCTTGATCCTAGATCGTGTGGAAGCCAAAAAAGCACGAGATTTTGCGCGCGCAGATGCTATTCGTGATGAATTGGCTGCGTTGGGCATTGTGCTTGAAGATGGTGCATCTGGCACAACTTGGAAAAGGGGCTGATATGTCTGATAAACAACAAAAAAGTTCCAATGTGGTATGGCATGATACGCAAGTTACCACTGCAATGCGCGAGACATTAAATGGTCACCGTGGCGCAGTGCTTTGGTTTACAGGTCTTTCTGGAGCAGGAAAATCTACCTTGGCGAATGCTGTGGAAGATCGCTTGCATCAGATGAAGGCCAAAACATTCGTGATTGATGGCGATAATGTGCGCCATGGTTTGTGTGCAGACCTTAGCTTTTCTGATGAAGACCGTGTTGAGAATATTCGCCGTGTGGGTGAAGTGGCTGGTTTATTTGTGCAAGCGGGTATTTTGACGCTGACAGCATTTATTTCACCGTTTCGTGCGGACCGTGAAAAAGCACGCTCTATTGTGGGTGATAATTTTATTGAAGTGCATTGTGATACGGCTTTGGAAGTATGTGAGTCCCGCGATGTAAAAGGGCTATATAAAAAGGCGCGAGCGGGTGAAATCGCTGATTTTACAGGTATTTCATCTCCCTATGAAGCACCGGAAAATCCAGAGATATGTGTAGATACGGGTAGCAATGATTTGAGTGTCTGTGTGGATCAAGTGATTGCTTATTTATCGAATAAAGGAGTTATTCAACATGTCTGATACATTAAAAGCAGTTATTTTAGCAGGTGGTTCAGGCACACGCTTATGGCCTTTATCGCGTCAGCAACTTCCGAAACAGTTTCTTAATTTGGATGGCGATGAAAGTTTGTTAGAAGCAACGATTTCACGTTTATCGCCCTTGATTGAAAGAGATGATGTATGGGTGATTAGTAACGAAGCGCATGCCAGTGGTGAGGCGTATGCTATCCTTCAAGATTTGCACACGGTACTGGAGCCATGTGGACGTAATACGGCTCCAGCCATTGCTTTGGCAGCATCTTTGTTAATGGAAAATATGCAGTCAGACCCCATTATGTTGGTGTTGCCTGCCGATCATTTAATTCGTGATGTAGGTGCGTTTCATAATGCACTGAATACTGCTGTAGATGCGGCAAAGCAAGGCTCCTTGGTCACCTTTGGTATCAAACCAGAGCATCCTGAAACAGGGTTCGGTTATATCCAAGCAGATGCTGAGCAAGTATTGGGTGGTGTGCATCGTGTAAAACGCTTTGTTGAGAAACCTGATGTAAAAACTGCACAATCCTACCTTGATTCGGGGGATTATTATTGGAATTCAGGCATGTTTGTATGGCGTGCATCGGCATTGCTTGAAGAGGTTGAAAAATATTTACCCGAAGTGTCGGAAGTATTGAACTCAATGCAACAGGCATGGAAACAAGGTGATCCTTGGCAGGAAGTAGTGCGGCATCAATTTTCGTCTATGCCAGATGTGTCCATTGATTATGGTGTAATGGAAAAGTCTGAGCGGGTAGCACTTGTACCTTGTGATATTGCATGGTCAGATGTAGGAAGCTGGGATGCGGTGTATGATATTTCTGAAAAGGATAGAGCGGGCAATGCCGTTGAAGGTGATGTGATACAAGTAGGTTGCTCGAATAGCCTTTTGCGCAGTCAGACGCGTTTGATTGCAGCGGCAGGTTTGGAAGATGTGATTGCTGTGGAAACCCCTGATGCGATTTTGTTACTCAAACGTGGCGAAAGTCAGTATGTCCGTGATTTGGTTGGCAAGATCAAAGAGCGTGGTAGCCGTGAGCATATTGAACATATGACGGTGCAACGCCCCTGGGGGAAATATACGGTCTTAGAAGAAAAAGAGACCGATTATAAGTTAAAACGAATTGAAGTTGCACCCGGTGCACGTTTAAGCCTGCAATCGCATCAACATCGTTCAGAGCATTGGATTGTGGTATCAGGCACAGCAACAGTGACGCGTGGTGATAAGGTGTTTACGGTTTCTAAGAATGAAAGTACTTATATACGCATTGGTGAAAAGCATCGCCTTGAAAATCGTGGAAAACTACCGCTTCAAATGATTGAAGTGCAAGTGGGTGATTATTTAGGTGAAGATGATATTGAACGCTTTGATGATGCTTACGGACGCGGTTAAACAAAAACATAAGAAGCCTTTATCCTCGCGATTTTAAAGTAGAAGGTTGAAGGAGAGGTCTTTCATGATAAAGGTCAATAGCTCTGAAAATCAACAGAATATCAGCGGAAATGCGTTATTTAGGTTGGGGTTTCGCCCTTTTTTCTTGGTTGCTTCAATATTTTCTGTCATAAGTATGATGATTTGGATGGCAGAGCTCATTTTGTCTATCAAACTAATACCTGATGGTATTTCACCTGCGTACTGGCATGGCCATGAGATGATTTATGGTTACACGTTAGCGATTATTGCGGGTTTCTTACTTACAGCAGTGAAAAACTGGACGAGTTATCAAACTCTACATGGTTGGTCGTTATCAGTGCTTGTGCTGCTGTGGGTATTGGCACGCATGGCATCACTTATACCCAGTGAGCAGGCGTTGATTGTAGGCTTGATATTGGATAATGCTTTTATTGCGTATCTAGCAGTCGCTTTAACACTGCCCGTTGTGAAAGCCAAGTTATGGAAGAACATGGCTGTGGTATCCCAGCTTTATTTTTTCTTGGTTGGTCATGTGATTTATTCGCTCGGCGTGCTTGGTGTTTTTCCAGATGGGCAACGCGTTGGTATTTATATTGGCTTATACATGGCTCTTTCTCTTATTTTTCTTTTATCGCGGCGAGTCATGCCGATGTTTATTGAGCGCGGTGTGGGCTATGCCGTCAGCTTAAAAAATCATGCATGGGTTGATATTGCTTGTTTTGTGCTTTTTCTATTGTTGGCCGTAACAGATATTTTCTTTGCTAGCCCAGCCATCACAGCCGCGCTGGCTGGTGTATTGTTTATTTTACATAGTATTCGTTTGTGGGGTTGGCATACGCCTGGAATTTGGAAGAGACCGTTGTTATGGGTGCTTTATGTGGCCTATGGTTGGATGATTGTTGCTTTTGCACTGAAAGCAGCAGCCTTTGTATTAGGTGTACCTGAATCATTGGCTATACATGCTTTCACGGTTGGCGGCATTGGCATGATGACTCTGGGTATGATATCGCGTATTTCATTGGGTCATACGGGGCGCGATATTATGAAGCCTCCGCGCGGCGTTACTCTGATGTTCTTAATATTGCTTGTAGGTGCGTTTATACGTGTCCTTTTACCTATGATTTCAATGGAGTATTATCAGCTTTGGATTGCACTATCACAAGCTTTGTGGGTGCTATCTTTTATGTTGTTTGTATATCTCTATGCGATGATTCTAATACGACCACGTGTAGATGGTCGCTGGGGATAGCGTTAAAGAATTATTGTTAAATTTCGCATTTAACTTTGCTGAAATAGGCACTTTTAGAGTTTTTTTGCAGAAATAAGTGTAAGAATTATATCATTTAAAGAAATTATGCAAAAAATAGCATAGCTTTCCATTTTACTTCTTTAGCGAAAGATATTTTATCTGGTGGGGTGGCTCTAGTGAATTGTTTGTTTGACGCATACCTCACTTTTCCGCACGATATTGCTGTTGGAGTTGAATCAACCAAATTACCTTCGTAGGAATGAAATGAAAATTATCGAAGAATTCATACAAAAAGAATCCGCAGCTGGCATGATATTAATGTTTGCAACGGTATTGGCACTATTGTTGAGCAATACATTTTTTGCTCCGATGTATGAGTCTTTTTTACATATACCTGTAGAAATACGTGTTGGTTCACTGCACCTTGATAAGTCGCTTTATCATTGGGTTAATGATGGTCTGATGGCAGTCTTCTTTTTACTCATTGGGCTTGAAGTGAAAAGGGAGACAGTCGAAGGTCACCTATCATCGCGAAGTCAAATTGCATTGCCAGGCATTGCGGCTATTGGTGGGATGCTTGTTCCAGCTGCTATCTATTTAATATTTAATTATAATAATCCTGTCGCAGCTAATGGTTGGGCGATTCCTACTGCCACAGATATTGCTTTTGCATTGGGAGTTCTTTCGCTGTTAGGTAGCCGTGTACCCGCATCACTTAAAATATTTTTGATGGCACTGGCGATCATTGATGATTTGGGAGCCATCGTCATTATTGCCCTTTTTTATACAACGGACTTATCTACGTTATCTATTACAGTTGCTTTGGTGTCTCTTGTTGTATTAGTTGCTTTGAATATGTTCGGTGTAACCAAAAAAACCGCCTATTTTGTTGTTGGCATCATACTTTGGATCAGCGTGTTAAAATCTGGCGTGCATGCAACTTTGGCAGGTGTTGTACTGGCATTTACCATCCCGCTGCATGGTAAAGATGAAAATAAGAAGCCTGTATCACCACTTAAAGATATTGAGCACGCACTTCATTTTTGGGTGGCATTCTTTATTTTGCCATTATTCGCATTTGTGAATGCTGGTGTGAACGTTACTGAAATATCGCTTCATCAAATGACTGGCTCAGTGCCGGTGGGTATTATGTTAGGGCTATTTATTGGTAAACAGCTGGGCGTTTTTGGTTTCAGTTGGCTTGCGATAAAACTTCAACTGGCGGAGCTGCCAAAGGATAGTAATTGGCTGCAACTTTATGGTGTTTCATTATTAACGGGTATTGGATTTACGATGAGTTTATTTATTGTTTCATTGGCTTTTGAGGATGGTACAACCTTTCAGTACACAGATAAGCTGGCAATTCTTGTCGGTTCACTCATGTCGGGAATTATTGGTTATTTGGTTCTTAGAAAAAACACGGCAAACTGAATAGTCATATAGGCTCAGAGTCTCCTTAAATGTAATCATAAGTTATTTTGAAAGATGTACATTGGGCATCAGATTGTTTGGGAGAAAAGTATGCAGAAAATAGTATTTATTCTTATAACAATACTCTTATGCTCAACGCCAGCGGTTGCTGATGATAATGGTTTAATCAGCACAAAGAGTGCGTACAGTGTAGAGACCACAGCGGATCGTCTTGAACATGCATTGCTAGCAAAAGGCATGACGGTATTTGCCAGAATCAATCATGCAGAAGGTGCGAAGAAAATTGGAAAGTCACTACGCTCGACAGAAGTGATTATCTTCGGCAATCCGAAAATCGGAACGCGGCTTATGCAGTGCGCACAAAGCGTTGCGATTGATTTGCCGCAAAAGGCTTTAATCTGGGAAGATGCATCCGCTCAGGTATGGCTTACATATAATGCCCCAGAATATTTGTTGAAGCGCCATGGTATCAAAGGCTGTGATAAAGTGATCCATAAAATAACGAACGCTCTGTCCAACTTTGCTAAGGCAGCGACTGCCGAGTAAAAACAAGTAAAGGCAGTTACCTAGATTGGTGTTTAATGGGCGATTATAGTGTTACTTTCAATGTGTTATAAAAGGTGAAAGGCGATGTCAGATAAAACTATTTTAGTTGTTAATACAGGTAGTTCTTCCATAAAAATGGCTTTGATTGATAAGCAATCAGAGCAGTTAATAGCAGAAGGTATAGCGCAGCGCCTTGGTGAAAAGGATGCTGTGTTAAGCTGGGCAGTTTCGGAAAGAGAACACAGTTATGCTATTGAAAATGCTGATTGTCATGAGGCTATGCAGAAAATGCTGGATGCACTTTTCTCTCTGGTAGATAAAAATAGTATTTTTGCAGTTGGACATAGGGTTGTACATGGTGGAGAAAGGTTTTTTAAGCCAACATTGATAGATGATGTGGTTATTGCAGAGATTGAACGCATTTCACATTTAGCACCACTTCATAATCCAGTAAATTTGCTTGGGATTCATACGGTAAGGAAGCTCTTGCCAGTGCTTCCTCATATTGCTGTATTTGATACTGCATTTCATCATAGCATACCGCTGCATGCATGCTTATATGCTGTGCCTTATCATTGGTATACGGAGTACGGTGTTCGACGTTATGGGTTTCATGGTACGAGTCACCATTATGTTGCTCAGGAAGCGGCCGCTCTATTGGGGCGGAAATTTGAGTGCTGTAAACTTTTGAGTGTGCATCTAGGGAATGGCTGTAGCGCTACAGCCATTAAGGATGGTATTAGCCTCGATACAACTATGGGGATGACGCCTTTGGAAGGGCTTGTTATGGGTACACGTAGTGGCGATGTGGATCCTAGCTTACATCAATTCATTGCGAAGCAGAGTGGTGAATCCTTGGAAAAAATAACGGATATTCTAAATAGACAGTCTGGTCTGTTAGGGTTATCTGGGCTTAGTAATGATATGCGAATACTACTAGATGCTGTGAAAGCAGGTGATAGCCAAGCTGCATTGGCGATAGATGTGTTTTGTTATCGCTTGGCAAAATCAATAGCGGCTCTTGCAGTTTCGCTTGGTCATATAGATGCAATTATCTTTACGGGCGGTATTGGCGAACATGCGAGTGTTATTCGGGCTAAAACATTAGCACAATTGGAAATATTAGATGTGGAGCTTGATGAGACTCGAAATACTCAACACGGTGAAAAGACGCATGGTTTTATAAGTAAGGATGATGCCGAGGTTCCGCTGCTAGTTATTGCGACTGCCGAAGAAAAAATGATTGCTCGTTATGTGGTCACAACTTTACGTGAAGAGGAAAAACTATCATGAGTCATGCTTTTTTACTTACATCGACGGCTTCTGGGGCAGGTCTAACGACAGTTAGCCTTGGTATGATGAGGATCTTGGATCGACTTGGTATTCGTTCATCTTTTTACAAACCTGTTGCTCAGTTACATGAAAGTGACCATGGGCGCGAGCGATCCACCCAACTTATTGAGCATATGACAGATGCGGCCGTAGCTAAACCTATCAGCCTTAGTAAAGCAAAATCTCTTCTGGGGTCTGGTAATGAAGAGTTATTGATGGAAGAGGTGATAGCACTGTATCGCCAAGTTGCTAAAGATGTCGATGTGGTCATTGTTGAAGGGTTAGTGGCTGATAATCATGCAGGGTATGCGACACGCCTAAACACTGCGATTGCCAGAGCATTGGATGCTGAGGTTATTTTAGTAGCTGCTCCAGAGCATGATTTGGATGAATCGGTCAACATTGCAGCCAATGCCTTTAGTGGTAATAATGGAACTGCATTAATTGGTGTTATTATCAATAAATTAGGCGCTCCTGAAACTGGAGTACAGCATAGATTGGATGCTGACTCCCTACAGGGCGCGCCTAATAGAAGTGAAAACTTAGAGCATCATAAAAGTGAAATGGCAGAAGTTATAGCGCGCACGCCATTTCATTTTGTAGGCGCCATTCCTTGGAAATTATCGTTGAATGCACTGAGAATGTGCGATATTGCAGAGTACCTTAAGGCTAGCATTGTGAATGAAGGTGAGATGAAACTAAGAAGGGTTCAGCGTATGGAGGTATGTGCCCGCTCCATGTCAAATACACTGAGCGTGTATCAGCCACATACGTTATTAATTTTACCAGGTGATCGTGAAGATGTTTTTGTGGCGGCATGTATGTCAGCTATGAATGGCGTGCGTATTGCGGGTATTTTACTGACAGGGGGACTCACGCCGAGCCAACCAGTTTTGGATTTATGTTCGCAAGCCATTCAGACGGGGATTCCGGTGTTGTTAGTGGAGAGCAGTTCTTTTCAAACTGCGGCTGAGCTGGTTTGCATGCCATCTGAAATTGCAGGAGATGACTTTATTTTAATTGATAAGGCCATGGATCATATTGCAAATCATATCGATGCTCAGTGGATTAAAGAGCGCTGTGCGGTTGAAAGAAAAACTCACCTTTCCCCTGCAGCATTTCGTTATCAAGTTATTTTGAAGGCCAGTGAAAAGAAACGATGTATCATTCTTCCTGAAGGCGATGAGCCGCGTACAGTGATGGCTGCGCATCAGTGTCAAAAAAGGAACGTTGCACAATGTGTATTACTGGGAAATCCAGAAAGAATTCATCAGGTAGCGCAATCGCTAGGAATTTCTTTTGATGAAGGCATTCGTATTATTGACCCTGAATTGGTGCGAGGCTCTTATATTGATCCGATGGTAAGCTTGCGCCAAGCGAAGGGTATGACTAGTCAGATGGCAGAAGATCAATTGCAAGACCGTGTAGTATTAGGAACAATGATGTTGGCGATGGGTGAAGTGGATGGACTCGTTTCGGGTGCTTTGCACACGACTGCCAATACGGTTCGACCAGCTTTTCAATTAATCGGTGTAAAGGATGATGCAGAGTTGGTTTCATCTGTATTTTTTATGTGTTTGCCTGGGCAAGTGGTTGTTTATGCTGATTGCGCCATAAACCCAGATCCAAATGCAAGCCAGTTAGCTGATATAGCGATACAGAGTGCTGATACAGCAAGAAATTTTGATCTTGAGCCAAAGGTGGCGATGATAAGTTATAGTACTGGTGAGTCTGGCATGGGCAGCGAAGTTGATAAGGTTCGGCAGGCTACCAAAATGGTTCGTCAACGTCGGCCTGATTTGATTGTTGATGGGCCTATGCAATATGATGCGGCAGCTATTATTTCAGTAGGTAAGAGTAAGGCACCAGATAGTCAGGTAGCAGGCAATGCGAATGTCTTTGTATTTCCTGATCTTAACACGGGCAATACCACTTATAAGGCGGTGCAAAGGAGTGCGAGTGTTGCCAGTATAGGTCCAATGTTGCAAGGGCTACGAAAGCCTGTGAATGATTTGTCCCGTGGCGCTCTTGTGGAAGATATTGTGTATACGATTGCTCTAACAGCCATCCAAGTGGGGTCGTAATTCCAAGCGCTAGTTTCCTAATGTTAGGCATACTTGTTGTGGAAAGTATTGAACAGTGTTTTTTAAAAAGTACTTTTATTCCAGCCAAACATGGCTCTTTCAGGGTTTGAGAACTCAATATAAATGCGAGTAGCATCAATTTTTAGGGTTTCTTCTAAAAAAGAGCATAATTTTAAAGATAAGTCTTTTGTTTGTGTGTCATTTAGTCCCAAGCTTTTAAGTTCTACAAAGGCTGTAGGCTCTTGTGTACCAGCAAAAGACATGGACTTGCATTCGGAGAATAGAATCATCACATAGGATTCAGGCTTAGCGAGCGCACTGGCAACAGTACGCGATGCCTGAGCCAAGAAGTCAGACTGATGATCAATGCTGAGATTGGTATGGATATGCAGGACAGGCATGCTTCACTCCTTGTTTGACAGCTCTTCTTCTTCCAAACGTTGGCGTTCAAGGTTCTTTTTGGCTTGTTCTGTGCGTATAGCGTTCTTTTTGATGCGCATATCTTTGGTGGCATAAAAACCTGCCCAATATAAAAAAGCTGCCAATGGCAATATGAGTATCATAAGGAGCCAGCTCATGGTTGAACCTCCGCAGTTGCCGTTTGTGCCTGGATCAGGGCGACAGCCTGTTGATCTTTATGCTCTTTCATTTTTCGGTTGATGATATTAACACCAGCTAAAATAAAGCCCAAAGCAATAAATGCACCGGGTGGTAGGATAAACATCAATACATCTGGATAGCTAGGGCCAAAGATATCAAAGCCAAAGAATTCACCTTGTCCGAGCAGCTCACGAATACCCCCGAGTAGTACCAAAGCAAAGGTGAAACCAGAGCCCATAGCTAGGGCATCAACAAGCGAGTTTATAGGGGTATTTTTACTAGCGAAAGCTTCTGCACGACCGAGAATGGCACAGTTCACCACAATCAATGGAATAAATAGACCCAAAATCAAATACATTTCATGCATCCAAGCATTCATGCCCATCTCAACAATGGAAACAAAAGCCGCAATAATTGTGATATAGGCTGGAATGCGGACATTGGCAGGAATCGCGCCACGAATCAGTGATACAGTTAGGTTAGAGCCAATAAGTACAAGCAGTGTCGCAGCACCCATCCAAAAACCATTTTCTGCGGACGTGGTAACACCCAAGAGAGGACACATACCAAGCAATTGGGCGAAAATAGCATTATTGTGCCAAAAACCATTGGCGAAAATTTCACCTTTTTGAAGGTCGGGGACACTGTTTGTATCGTTTGCATTATTTTGCATGGGCTTCCTCCGATGTGTTTTTATTTGGGCTGCTCAATAATTTAGCACTTAGGCTAGCGTACATGCTTAAGCCCTTTTTCACGGCTTTAACAACGGCACGTGGGGTAATCGTAGCACCTGTGAACTGATCAAAATCACCGCCATCCTTTTTGACAGCCCAGTTTGCATTGGCCAATGACTTATCGCCGAACGAATCTAGCCATGATTGATTTTTTGTAATGCCATCACCCAAGCCAGGTGTTTCTTTGTGGCCTGTTACACGAATGGCATTGATGCTGCCATCGGGGTGTACTGCCATGAGTATATGAATGCTGCCATTGTAACCATCGGGCGCAGTCACCTGCCATGCAATCGCATTGATCGTGCCGGCTGCATTGCGTGAAAAATAAAAGTTAGTTGGTTTTTTATCACCAGCTAAGATGATGTTACGTGTATCTCGAATCGGATCATTTTCGTGCTTTGGCAAGACTTGCATTAAAGCATTCATCAATGCTTGACGCTCGGCTTGAGCGATAGGTGCACGAGTAAATATATTGGTGGTAGCCAATAGTAGGGTACAAATGACACCGACAACGAGTAGGGCGATAATCATTTGCCATTGTCCACGGTCTACTTTCATGATTGCCCACCTCGCTTACCATATACGGTGGGGCGGCAGTAATGATCAATCAATGGGACAGCACAGTTCATCAATACTACGGCAAACATTGCGCCCTCGGGATAACCGCCCCATGTACGAATGCACCATGTGATAATACCACAACCGATACCAAAGACGATTTGGCCTATGGGGGTAACAGGTGATGAGACAGGGTCGGTTGCCATGAAAAAGGCGCACAATATAAGACCACCCGCAAGCATATGAAATAATGGTGGCGTGTAATGATTCGGGTCAATCATGCTGGCAATAGCAGCCAATATCGCGACAGTGGCAATAAAGCTAAAAGGTATATGCCATGTGATGGTATGGCGTGCGAGAAGGTATATGCCGCCAATCAATAGGGCTAGGGCACTGGTTTCACCCAAGCTTCCTGCTTCACGGCCAATAAATGCATCAAGATATGAATAATCATAGGCGCGTAAGGCTTCGCTAACACCAATGCCTTGTGACCATTCTGTTTTCACATGACCAAGTGGACTTGCCATGGTAATGGCGTCCAAGGCGTGCGGAAGGGAGCTGGCGCCGAAGACAAACAATTGCCATGCGCTAGAGAAATCATATAAATCAATAGGTGAACTGCCCAAATGCATGGGAATTAGCCAAGTGGTCATTTGCAAAGGGAAGGAAACGAGCAGGATAATGCGTGCTGAAAGAGCTGGGTTGAATGGGTTGTAACCCAAGCCACCGTAGACTTGTTTGCCCAAACCAATCGCAAAAATACTGCCCAACAATGCCATCCACCAAGGAATAGACGTGGGCAATGTAAGAGCCAGCAACAAACCTGTTAAGGCAGCGGAACCATCCATGACGGGTGCGGTAGAGCGACCCATCCATTTGAGAGCGATAAATTCGGTGGCCATACAGCCGAACATGCAAAGAAGAATTAAAAAGACTGCCAGCCAACCGAATAAATACACGCTGATAATACCAGCAGGCATCAATGCGAGGATCACGGCAAACATGGTCGCACGAATAGAGTCACCACTGTGAATATGAGGGGAACTAAGGTGAATAAGCATAATCTATTTTTTACCCTCTGTATTCGAGGTAGTTTCAGTTTTTTTATCGTTTTCAGGGTTTAATACTGATTCAGAGCGTAAGGTGTCGCGCACTTTGCGGCGTTTGGCTGCTTTTTCATCTTTTTCGCGTTGCAAGCGTATATCGCGGCCTTCTGAGCGTAAACGTGATACTTCGGCAAAGCTTTGCTCACGCCGGACTTGTGCAGCTTGACCTTTACCATAACGGAAATAATGCACCAATGGGATATGTGATGGGCAAACATAACTGCATGCACCACATTCGATACAATCAAATAAATTGTAGTCAGCAGCTTTTTCCAACTGATCGTTACGGCAATGATCTGCCAGCAGGTTAGGCACCAAACTAACCGGGCATACTTCGCTGCAATGACCACAACGAATACAGGGGTCTTCTACTTGATGGGCAGCTTTCATGCGCTCATTGTTGATGGCTAAAAGTCCTGTTGATGATTTAACTACAGGAATGTCGGGGTGTCGCATACGCTCGCCCATCATAGGTCCGCCATGCAGAAGTTGAATATTATCAAACTTCTCTAATCCACGTTGGGCATATATAAAGCGCATCGGGGTGCCTAAACGTACACGCATATTAGCAGGCTTTGGCACAGCATCACCACTGATAGTAATAATACGATCTGTGATAGCGTGACCAAATATAATGGCATCATAAATGGCTTTGGTTGTTCCAATATTTTGGCAAAGAACGCCTACATGCATCGGTAGTTTTCCAGCCGGGACCTGCTTGCCAGTCAGCGATTCAATAAGCTGTTTTTCACTGCCTTGCGGATAACGGGTGGGTAATGAGGCGACTGAAATTGCATCACTGTCTGCTAAATCAAGCACTTTTTGCATAGCAAGCAGGCTATCTTTTTTGTTATCCTCAATGGCAATAATCGCTTTTTTAGCTCCGACCATATGCATGATGATATGTAAGCCGTGCAGGATTTCAGCACTATTTTCGACCATCAAGCGGTGATCATTGGTTAAAAACGGTTCGCATTCAACGCCATTGAGAATCACTGTTTCAATAGGGTGGCGTTTGTCTTTAAGAAGTTTGATAAAGGTTGGGAATGCTGCGCCACCCAAACCTGCGATACCGCAGATACGAACACGTTCGCGTAGTTCAGCAGGGTCGGCATCTTGCCAGTTATTCATTGGCGTAAGTGAGCTGTCACGCTCATCTTTACCATCAGGCTCGATAAAAATGGACGTCAAACCCATGCCTGAAGGGTGAGGAATAGCGTGCTCTTCGATTTTAAGCACTCTGCCCGATGTTGGAGCGTGGATGGGCACAGATAGGTAGCCCTCTGATTTAGCAATTTTTTGCCCACGCAAAACCAAATCACCGACTTGAACGAGGGGAGTACACGCTTGCCCGATATGTTGTTTGATGGGCACAATAAACAACGGTGGTAATGGACAATCTTCGATAGCAGAATCTTCGGTCCATTTGCACATGTCAGGGGTAACACCTCCCGCAAAAGGGGCGCTGGCAAAACCGAGTTTATTTAAAAATGATTTAATCATGATGGCTCTCACGGCGTTCGACACCCAGTTGTGCACGCTCTGTATCAGGCAATGGCCATGACCAATGCTCCAACAACTCTGGTTTTTGAATCATGTCAATGCAATCAACAGGGCAAGGCTCTAGGCATAAAACACAACCCGTACAATGATCAGTAACAACGGTGTGGTATTGTTTAGGAGCACCAATAATGGCATCCACAGGGCAAGCCTTGATGCATAGGGTGCAGCCAATACATTCATCCTCACGTACAAATGCCACAACAGGTACAGATGCCTCTTCTTCCAGAGCTTTGGGTTCAACACCCATCAAATCAGCAATGGATAACATGGTGCGCTCACCACCAGGTACGCAGTGATTTACATCCGCTTCACCACCAGCAACAGCATTGGCATAAGGGCGACAACCCGGGTAACCGCATTGTCCACATTGGGTTTGCGGCAATAAAGCATCAATTTTATCTGATAGTGGATCGCCTTCAATATGAAATACTTTTGAGGCAATAGCTAGGATGATTCCAGCAATGAGTGCAAATGCACCCAATGATAGGGTGGCGTAAAGAAGTTGTTCCATGGTTAAACTTTAACGAGACCAGAAAAGCCCAAGAAAGCCAAAGACATCATGCCAGCAGTAATCAATGAAACTGCTGAACCTTTAAAAGCATCAGGGATTGGCGCGCCTTCCATACGTTCGCGAAGACCAGAGAATAGAATTAATACCAAGGCGAAACCAACTGCCGCACCAAAGCCATATAAAGCAGAAGTTATAAAGGTATTGTCTTGCTGTACATTCAATAGCGCCACCCCCAACACCGCACAGTTGGTAGTAATTAATGGCAAATAAATACCCAAGCCTTGATAAAGTACAGGGCTGACTTTGTGAATCATCATTTCAATAAATTGCACCAAGGTGGCAATAATCAAGATAAAGAAAATGGTTTGTAAGTACAATAAATCCAGCGGGATAAGGATATACTGTTGCACCAACCATGAGGCAGTGGATGCTAAGGTCATCACGAACATCACTGCAAAAGACATGCCTACAGCAGTTTCAGTTTTGCCAGAAACACCTAAAAACGGGCAAATTCCTAAGAATTTGGTCAAAACATAATTGTTTACCAATACCGCAGATAATAAAATAACACCAAATTCACCGATTGCACTCATAGGCGGCAGTATAGAGATACAGGTTGTTTAGGTATAGCACTACAAAGGTGTACTTTTATGTGTGGGGTTATTTGCTATCAGTAGATTTACTGGGTTTGAGTTGACCGATGCAGTGCAGCGCAGCCGTTTTGTAGCATTCGGCTAGTGTAGGGTAGTTGAAAACATTGCGAATAAGATCATCGACTGTGCCGTTTAGGTTCATGACCATCTGGCCAATATGCACCAACTCACTGGCTGATTCTCCGACAATATGTACGCCTAAAATTTTACTGCTAGACCGCTCAACCAGAAGTTTTAACAGGCCATTGGAGTCGCCGATAATTTGCCCACGTGCTGTTTCACGGTAGTAAGAAAGGCCTGCCACATAATCAATATTTTGTTGGTTCAGCTCAATGGATGTTTGGCCAACCCATGCCACTTCTGGAATGGTGTAAATAGCCATGGGAAGGTGACTTGAAACAATCTTTTCATTGCTATTGCAAGCGTGCAGTGCGGCGATGCGACCTTGCTCCATACCTGTAGCAGCTAAAGCGGGAGAGCCAATTAAATCACCAACAGCATAAATGTGAGGAATATTGGTTTGGAAGTATTTATTGGTCTGAACCCAGCCTCGCTCGTGGCATTGAATGCCGAGTTTCTGTAAACCGAGGTTGTCGGTATTGGGAATACGTCCTAAGGCGTAAAGCAGGCAATCACTTTCAATGCTGCTTGTTTTACTGGTGAGTGTCACTTTGTCTGCTTGGCGGGTGATGGACTGAATACTTTCATTCATGTGAAACTGGATGCCCATATGTTGCATGCTTTTTTCAAGGTTTATGGAAATATCAGCGCATAAAAAGTCTAAAATTTTAGGATGGGAATCGATAATCGTCACTTCAACGCCGAGTGAGGCATAAATAGTGGCGAATTCACAGGCAATGACACCACCACCCACAATGCTTAATGTTTTAGGAAGTTTTTGCATGTGTAAAATTGAGGTGGAATCTAATACGCGTTCTTTATCAAAGGGAATATCATCTGGACGACGTGGGCGAGAGCCTGTTGCTAGAATAAATTTATCCGCATGTAACACTTGTTGATCACCATGCGGTGTTTTAATGCGTAAGCTACCAGTATCAATAAAACCAGCTTCACCAGGAATTAAAGCAACACCATTGCGTAGTAACTGGTTTAGGAAAACGGATTCTTGTTTATCAATGACAACGTCTTTTTGTCGGACTGATTCAGATAGAAAATTATGTTGTCGTACAATATTTGGATGTACATTACGCATGCCATGGCTGGCACCTATGGTCGCACTATAAGCAATTTCACGTAGTGCTTTACTAGGAATGGTACCAGTTTGCAGGCCTGCACCACCAATACGTGGTTTACGTTCAATGAGGCCAACACGTTTGCCGCCTTTGGCTGCTTGAATGGCTGCACGGTGACCTGCTGGACCTGAACCAATGACTAAAATATCGTAATGGGACATGTAATATCCTGTGTGATAATGGATTTTAGTATGTGAGGATAGGCATATTCGGTGTAGAAAGATATTACTAAAATAGTAAAATTGCGTATATGAAGCCGCTCAATAGTTGACATAAATGCTTGGTCTTTGATGATGGGCTTTATATACGGCATGTTAAGGGTGAATAAATGAGTCATAAGAATGTAATAACGGCGACAAGTGAAACTGCACAAGATGGTTTGAAAGATGTAAAAAACATTATCGCTGTAGCATCTGGGAAAGGTGGCGTTGGCAAATCAACAACAGCGGTAAACTTGGCAGTAGCGTTGGCGCAATCAGGTGCAAAGGTTGGGCTTTTGGATGCAGATATTTATGGCCCATCGGTACCTCGTATGTTGGGTTTGTCAGGAAGAAAACCAGAAATAAATGTGGATGATAAGCAGTTTTATCCTTTGCAGAATTTTGGTGTGAAGACTATGTCGATAGGCTTTTTGATTGATGAAGAGCAAGCCATGGTTTGGCGAGGTCCTATGGTGGCTGGTGCATTGGCTCAATTGTTAAGTGATGTAAAATGGCAAGAGCTTGATTTTCTTATTGTAGATATGCCGCCAGGTACGGGTGATGCGCAATTAACGCTATCACAAAAGGTAAAGTTGGCCGGTGCTGTGGTGGTGACAACACCGCAAGATATTGCTTTGCTTGATTGTCGAAAAGGTATTGAAATGTTTAATAAAGTCCATGTGCCAACGCTGGGCATTGTTGAAAATATGAGTCAGTTTATTTGCCCACATTGTGGTGAAGCTAGCGCGATTTTCTCAGAGGGTGGCGCGGATCGTTTGAGTGAAGAGTTTAAAACTGAAGTTATTGCTCATGTGCCTTTGGATATGCAAATTCGTATGGATGGCGATGATGGCACACCTATTGTGGCAGCACATCCTGATTCAGCACAGGCAAAAATTTACCGTGATTTAGCGGCAACGGTGAAAGAAAAAGTGAATAAACTAAATCAGCGGAAAATAAGCATCCCGATTATGCAGGGCTGATTTTTTTGATGATGTATGCTATGAGGTGTTTGGGGAGGCTCTGAATAAGTCATGAATTGTTTTTTTATGCCCAAAGGGTTTGAGTTTTTTGAACTACAACCTGCTTCATACAGACTTATTCAGAGTCTCCTTAGTCATAGGCAATTATTTTATTTCAAGTTGTATGGATGAAGATCCTTCTTGTTGAAGATGATCAACTTATTGGTGGTGCGATTAAGGATGCGCTTCATGACCATGCTTATGCGCTGGACTGGGTCACGGATGGTTGTACGGCATTATCCACTATTCAGGTGCAACCATACGGATTGATATTACTGGATCTTGGTTTGCCTTCTAAAGATGGTTTTGAGGTGTTGCGTACATTGAGGCAAAGAGAGCAAGCGGTACCGGTCATTATTATTACGGCAAGAGATTCTCTCAGTGAACGAATTCAAGGACTTGACCTTGGAGCCGATGACTACCTCATTAAACCCTTTTCTATCAATGAACTATTGGCACGAATGCGCGCGGTTACTCGCCGTCATCATGGTGTTGCTAAGTCTGTTCTAAGTAATGGTGTTATCATACTTGACCCAGTGACGCGTGAAGTGCTTAAAGACCACTGTAATATTGCACTATCAGCTCGTGAATATGCTTTATTGCATGCTTTGCTGCTGCGACCAGGTGCTATTTTGTCGCGTAGTGAGTTGGAGGATAAAATTTATGGTTGGAACGAAGAAGTTGAAAGCAATGCCGTAGAATTTTTAATTTATTCATTACGTAAAAAACTGGGGAAAGATGCTATAAAAAATATAAGGGGACTCGGATGGATGGTCTCAAAAGAGCAGTGAAGAAACAATCATTACAGAAAAAACTGAACAGCTGGATAATGCTTGCCAGTGTTATTTTCGCTCTTTTGGCGAGTGTTGTTTTAGGCGTTTTATCATTTATTGAAGCACAGGGTTCACAAGATATACATCTGCGGCAAATAGGTGAGCTTGTGGCACAGGGGCAATTATCCAGTGGTATAGCAACAGGCGGTGACACGGATGAAACATTGCTGATTCAACGCTTGCAAGTGGGGTTTCAAGGTAAATTGCCGATTGCTTTTAATCATCCTGATGGCTTGTATTCACTGATCTTACAGGGTGAGCAGTGGCGAGTATTGATACTAACAAGCCCTGAAACAAACCATACACCTTCTATGCACTTTGCTGTTGCGCAACAGACTGCATTTCGAGATGAACTAGCATGGGAAAGTAGCTTATATAGTTTTTTTGCAATTTTACTTCTAGTGCCACTGTTGATGGGTGTTATCCACATGATTATTCATCGAAGTTTTATGCCCCTACAGGTATTGTCCGAGCAGGTAGGGCAACTCAAAGAAGCCAACCTTGTACCACTGGAAGAAGCAGGTGTTCCGCAAGAAATTACGCCATTTATTGTTTCGATCAATCACCTTTTGTTGCGCATTAGAGATATGTTTACTCAACAAAATCGTTTTATATCTGATGCAGCACATGAATTAAGAACGCCTCTTACTGCATTATCTTTATTGACTGAAAACTTAACCAATGCGGTAGATATGAAGCAGGTCGAGCAGCGGCTAAGACCCCTGCAAGAAGGTATGAGTCGCATGCAGGCTTTAGTGAAACAGCTGCTTAGTCTGGCAAGAATACAAGGTAACCCCACGAAGGAAATGGAAGTAGTTAACATACAAACAATAGTACAATATGCCATGGCTGATCTGTATCCACTGGCGGAAGCCAAGTCCATTGATTTGGGCATGCTTCAAAATAAAAACATGATGCTCATGGATATTGAGGGTGGTCTAGCAATACTGCTGCGTAATGCCATTGATAATGCTATTCGCTATACGCCTTATGGCGGAAAAGTTGATGTGAGTTTGTTTGTAAAAGATACTTATGCGGTTTTGCAAGTGCATGATAGCGGCCCTGGCATTTTAGAGGATAAATTAACACAGGTGTTTGAGCCTTTTTACCGGATGCAGGGAAATGCCGAATCAGGCAATGGCTTAGGCTTGGCAATCAGTTTAGAAATTTCTCATCGTTTGGGAGGTGAAATTACCTTAAGCAATCACCCAAGTGGAGGTCTGCTGTTTGATTATCGGCAGCTTTTAGTGGAGCCAGAAAAATAGAAAAAACCATCTCCCTAAGTTTCAGCTAAGTTTCAATACATAGGCTTCGGTTTTATGTGCAACAAGATGCGCATAATTATATTTTTTTAGAGAACCCAGATATTCTTTCAATCGTAAGCTAGTGAGAATTGATGGGAATAGAGTAAATAAATATGAATCAAAGGGTTATGTCTCATGAAAATAAGTAAAAGAACGATCATCGCTTTACTAATAGGTGCTGGAGCATTGGTTCAGTCTGCACATGCTCAGCCTATGGAAAATACAGGCGTGATGTCTGTTTTATCGTCCATGGAATCACCTGCTGAAGATATGTTGGATGCAATTGATGGAAAAGATATGAAAAAATTGAACATTTTGTATCATAAAATCAATATATCCATTGAAGAATTGAATAAGTTGCCCGTCAATGGGGAGGCTGAAGGAAGACAGCGAGCGATGTTAAACTCATGGTTTAACCTTATTGCATTAGAGATGAAAGAGATGGATGACTTCCCAGCATTGGCCAGTGTGATTAATCAGTTTTCAGGGCAGTTGATTATCGCAACGAAGTTTGAACACACATATCAGAAAAATATTGCATGGATGGACTACCTTGGTCGGGAGTTGCTTTTGTTGAACACATACTCATCGAAATCAACTCATGAGAAAGCGTTGATTCAAGTTAGAAAAGCTGAGCTAAATAAAACATGGAAAAGCATAAGGTCATTGTTGACTACGCAACAAGGTGGAAATGCGCTTATAACGAAAATTGACCCAACAGTTCAAGCTATACTTCATGAATCTAAAGCAAGTAAGCTTATTGCACTGTCAATAAAAGAGTTGGATATGGTCGATGATGTCGAATCATTCTTTCACATTGAGTAAGAAGGGAGTTATTTTCAGAAGAGGCTTGGTTGGAGTATGGTCTGTTGTACTGCTAGCTGGCTGCGCTACTTATCACCCCGTAGCACTGGAAACATCGGCTAAGCTGAGCGATAAGCTTGAGCAATTACACATGGATACTTCGCAGCGTATGGAGTTACCCAAAGCGTGGCGTAATAGTAGTGTGAATGTCGACGATGGTTTGAATGAAATTGAGATTATACAGTTGGCTGTGCTAAACAGCCCACATATGGATGCGGTGAGGGCTTTATTACCGGAGGCAAGTGCGCAGCTGATGCAAGCTGGTCTACTACCTGACCCGCAATTAAACCTCTCTGCTGATTTTCCGTCTAGCAAAGACCCTGCACTGGTTAAAGCTTATGGGATTGGCTTAGGCTTCGATCTACAAGCATTGATTATACGCGGGTCGAAGAAGAGTGCGGCCACCAAGCAGGCAAGGGCAACCTATTTACGGGTATTGTGGCAGGAGTGGCAAATCATTCAGCAGGCGCGGATATTGCATCGTCGTGGCTTGATTCAAGATCAGAAAGTAGGCATCACGCACGCGCAATTTCTTCAAGCACAGCAAACATGGCTGGGTGAAAAAAATGCACTAAGTCAGGGGAACGTTACACTGGCACAGGAAGGCTTGCCGCGTGCGGCTATGATGGATGCCCATGTGGCATGGGTAGAGGCAAGGCGTCAGCGTAGCGCCACTGCTCACGATTTGGCTCTTTTGTTAGGGCTAAATCCTCACACTTTGATCTCGCTTGTGGGGCCTTCTGGCGGGCTTGAGTCATTGCTCGTAGCACCACCAGCACAGAGCAAAGCATGGAAGATTCAATTGGATACCATTGCGACAAGGCGCCCCGATTTACTTGCCTTGCAGGCCGGTTATATGAGTCAAGAAAGCAAAGTGCGTGAACAGATACTGAGGCAGTTCCCTACATTTAGTATTGGTGCTAATCGTTTGCGTGATACAGCGGGTCTATGGTCACTGGGGCCGTTTATTAATTTAAACCTGCCTGTATTTAACGGGAATCGAGGCAATATTTCGATGGCTCGTGCTACACGCGGACGCCTTATGGCGGAGTATCGCGATCAACGTGTATCTGCGTATGTGCAAGCTAGCCGGTTGGCAGATGATCAGAGACTGGCATATGAAGAATGGGAGGCACTGGTAGTACAGGTGCCTGATTTGCAACTTTTGACTCAACGCATGGCAAATGCCATGAGAGCGGGTGATGTTGATATGCTGACGTTTACAACCATACGAAGTAATTATTATGGGCAACAGGCAAGACTGCTAAACCTTGAACAGGTGTTACTTGAACAGTCGGTGGCACTGGACACTTTGATGGGTACATTGCCCAGAGGGCATTTAAGCAAGCAAGGTTCAGGCTTTCCTTCTCAAGTGAAACAGGCAGCAGAGGAAATTCATCCATGAAATACTTCATAATCATGGGGTTGGCGCCGTGGCTGATGATATTGTCACCTGTCATGGCAGAAGAGGCGGCTCTGCATGTGCTTCAGAGAGTCGACGAGCCTAGTACACTCAATGCGCCCTCTGTGGAAACGGTTCAGCCAGAAAAACATGATTTTTTTCGTGTCATTCCATGGTTCGGGCAGGTGCTGCCAACGCAATCAGTGACGCTTATTGCTCGGGTCGCGGGCACTGTTACCTCACTTGAGGTGGAAGATGGCGCAATTGTAAAGGCAGGCGATGAGTTGTTTGTGCTGGGGGGGCGTGAAATTGAATCGCGTCGAACCGATTTAAAAACCAGACTTCAGTCGACGCAACAGAGTCTTAAACTGGCGCAACAAGATCTCAATATTCGACAATCTATGTTGAACGGTCAACTTTCCAGCAAAGAACAGGTGAACACCGCTAAGCAAGCCGTTGCTCAGGCAACTGCGCAGCTTTCAATGATTAAACAGGCAGTGACCGCATTCGATGCTAGCCTGAGTATCAGAGCTTCTATCAGGGGGAATTTCACTGGGCGTACAGTGAGCGTAGGTCAATATGTATCAGTTGGAAGCGTTTTGGCAAATATCATTAATTTGGACTATGTGCGTGTACAAGCCTCGCTTTTTCCCCCAGCGGGTGTTTCTCCGAAAGGCTTGCAGGCGGTACTTGGTGGCGCATTGAACAAAAGAGAGCGACACGGAAAGGTAGTGCGAGTACTTCCCGATGCCAATGCGGCTGGCGCTGTTCAGGTATGGATCGAAGGCGATGAACTGGCTGGATTGCTTCCAGGGACACCAGTTTCGGGTGAGTTGAAGGGCATACCTCACCTCTCTTTGGCTGTTCCTGCCTCAGCGATTGCCCGCAATAAGCAAAGTGAGGCATTTGTATTTATCCGAACCTCAGAAGGCTTGCGCAGGCAGGCTATTCAAACGGGGCTAGTTGATCATGATCAGGTGGAAATTCTATCCGGGCTTACGGGGGGAGAGTGGGTTGTCTCCAAAGGTGCATACGAATTGCTGCATGAGAATTTCAGTAAAATTTATCAGGAACCCGATTGATGCTGGAGTATCTGTTACGCACTCTGATCCAGCGTCCCTTACTGTTGCTACTGGGGTTGGTGATTGTAGTTGCTGCTGGCATTCAGGGCTGGCAGCGCATGCCAGTTGATCTGCTTCCATCGTTGGATGTACCTGTTGTCAACGTGATCACACATTTGCCAGGCTCCAGTCCACAAGATATAGAACTATTGATCAGCCGTCCCATTGAAACGCAGATGCGTGGCATTGCTGGAGCTCATCGGGTTCTTTCCACCTCAGCATCAGGCATCAGTCAGATCAGTATCCAGTTCGATTGGGGTACATCGGTGCAGGATGCCCGTCAGCTGGTACAGGCGCGGTTGTCGCAACTTATTCCTTTGTTGCCGCAAGGTGTTACTCCGCGATTGGAAAGCATTGGTACGACATTGCAGGAAGTCGCGGGATATGTCATTACAGGGGATTCCGCCCCCGCGCAACTGACCACTGCTGTTCGCTATCAGCTTTTACCGCGTTTGGCGAATGTCGATGGTGTGTCTTTTGTTGATATTCTCGGTGGTGAACAGCAAGCGTTCATAGCCAGCATCAAACCGGAAGCATTGATGCGCCTGCATTTGCGTCTGGATGATATTGCCAAAGCGTTAGCGCTTGCCAATAGGGTAGAGATCGCGGGGTTTGCCGCTCAAGGTGGGCGCGAGTGGCAGATACGATCCGATGGTCGAGCTATCACGCTTGATGAGCTCGGAAAAATGGCCGTAGGAAACACCTCGGCAGGCCGCCCTGTACTATTAGCTGAGGTCGCGGAATTGCGCGTCGCATGGGCACCCAAACATTACACTGTTCATGGTGGGGGAAAGCCTGCGGTGGCTTTGTTGGTTCGCAAACAACCAGGTGCAAGTGCCCTGAAAGTTGTGCAAGAGGTTGATAGGGAGCTGAGGTCTTTGCAGCATTTGTTGCCGCTAGGCTCGAGGGTTGAGAAATTTTACGATCAGTCGGAGATGATTTCCGCAGCCAAAGATGAGATCGTACAGGATTTATGGCTGGGAGCACTACTTGTAGTAGGTGTGTTGTACTTCTTTCTGGGCTCGATCAGGCCAACATTGGTGGTTGCGCTGAGCATCCCTGTTACATTATTGACTACCCTAGCCGCTATGCAGTGGCTCGGGTTATCACTGAATGTGGTTACAATGACAGCGCTGGCTCTGGCTATAGGTATGGTTGTAGATGACGCCATTATTGTAGCAGAAAACATCGCGCGGCACTCGGGAAGTGACAGTGGGAACGTCGGGGCAGAAGGCGAAGGAAAAATCGGAGAAAAAGGCAGCAATCAGGTTGATGCAGCAATTAACGGCACAGTTGAAATCTCTGGGCCCGATGCGAGCGGAACATTCACAACCGTGGCGGCATTTCTACCTTTGGTACTGCTGGGAGGCATCGCTTCGCTTTTCTTGCACCCGTTTGGTTGGACGATCTGTGTGGCTCTGCTTGTTTCACTGTTGATTTCGCTGACCATGGTTCCAATACTCTCGGCTAAGGGCTTTGGCTCGAGCAGCAAGCGCCAAGCGCCAGGTGATAGACTGATGCAGAGCATCAAAGGTGTTGTCTTGCGGCTGTTTGAATATGCCATTGCACACCAGCGAACGGTTGCCTTTTTGGTGATGGGGGTTGTTTTTTTGGGTGCTATGGCGGCAGTTAGTGGGCGGGCCAGCATGCTTCCACCATTGGATGAGGGTTCGATTTTGGTGGAGTACACGATGCCACCAGGAACGGCATTGGCGGAAAGCAATCGCATTGGCAATCAACTGGAGAAAATTGCCTTGGCGCAATCCGATGTAAGCACGGTATATCGTCGCACAGGGTCGCCCATGAGTGGCTACCAAGTCGAAGGTGTTAATCGAGGTGAGTTGATGATTAAACTCGCGCCGAAAGATCACCGCACCCATTCAGCATCTGAAATCATGGCGCATTTTAAGCGCCTGTATGCGCCATTTTCTGGCATGTCGTTTCTTTATCACCAGCCGACGCAAGAAAAAATAGACGAAAGTTTCTCTGGTATGCCTGCCTTGTTTGGGGTCACAGTTTACGGCGACGATGAGGATACCCTGATCCGTTTATCTGCAAGAGTCGAAGCCGAGTTGAAGAAAAACACGAATATTTCCAATATCATCAACAATACCAAGGTTCGCAGTAATCAGGTTACCGTTCGCTTGCGTCATGGCGCACTGGCGCAATACGGTCTGAAGCCCAATGATGTGATGAGCGTTGTGCGCGCAGCCGGGTTGGGCATTCAGGCCACTCAAATTATAAGAGAACAGGAAACGATCCCCGTGTTGCTTCGTCTCCAAGGTATTAATTTAAGTCAGCCCGATAAGATCGACCAGCTACCTGTCCCAGTGCCCAATGGCGGCTGGGTGCCGCTTGCTAAAGTGGCGGATATACTTCCTACCGCTGTAGCATCAAGCATCACTCGCTTGAATGGGCAGCGTGAAGTCACATTGCTGGCAGAGGCGGATGGTAATTTGATTTCTGTGGCAAGAGAGGTTGAGAAGCAACTTGCAAGCCTGAATCTGCCTGTGGGTTATAGCGCGGCGGTTAGCGGTCAATATCAGGTGTTGATGCATACCGCAGTCGATTTTTTATGGGTGGCTGTTACTGCTGCATTACTAATTTACCTGATTATGGTATCTCAATTCGCATCGTGGTCTCAACCGCTGGCGATTCTGGCAGCCATTCCTCTGGCTCTGTCTGGTGGTCTTATCCTACTACGTATGACAGGCCAAGGCATTGATATTTCCGCAGCTATGGGTGCGCTTACCCTAATCGGTATTGCGGTGAATAACGGTATCGTACTGGTGGATTTTGCCAATAGGCTTATGCAGAAAGGTTTGCCTTCGAAGACGGCATGGAAACAGGCAATCAGTGTCCGTCTTCGGCCTGTGCTGCTGACTACGGTAACGACCATTGCATCACTCTTGCCAATCGCAATCGGATTGGGAGGGGCATCGGATATTTTTAGGCCTTTCGCCACGGTGGTGATCGGAGGCTTGATGATCGCCATGTTTGGGTCGCTACTTTTGTTACCAGCGATTTTGATGAAAAAGAGTTTGAGTGAAGAAGTCTGGGCTACATAGTGGGATGTTTTTTTAGGGTTTGTGTTAAAGGTGGCCTGCTATTGTAAATGAGCAGACTAAAAGTGTGGCTATAATGAAAGATCAACAGGGGATTTATCGATGAAATATTGGCGTATAATACTTGCGACTTTGACTTTATTCGGGTCAGCGACAGTTGGCTTTTCCGAAGATATGAGTGGAGCAGCCTTGACGAAGGTGATTAGCCATCAGGTACAAACAGCATCCATACAGGAACAGGATGTCGATGAAACATTGCATGTATATGGCAAGGTCAGCTTTGATGACGCTTGGCTACAGAACATTAGCCTAGCTTATTCTGGTCAAATTATCCGCTTACCAGTGCTAGCTGGCGAACCCGTTAACAAGGGGCAGTTATTGGCGGAGATCGCGGCCGATCCAGCTGCGGCTGCTGCATATCAACAGGCACTGTCGGCTGTCCGTTTTTCACAGTCCGAAGTGAGGCGCATCAGTAGCCTGATGCGTGATCAGCTTGCGACCAAATCTCAACTTGCGGCTGCTGAGAAATCTTTAGCGGATAGCCAGTCTCAGTTACAGCAGCTTAAACAGCAGGGGCTTGGCAAAAGTATTCGTGAAATTCGGGCGACATTCGATGCCGTGGTTGCAACTGTTCCTACTCAGGCGGGGCAGCGAGTCATAGCTGGTACCACGCTATTGCAGTTGGGGCATCCCGACCGTCTCAAAATACTACTTGGTGTAGAGGCCGAGGATGTGCGCTGGATTGCACCTGGTAATGCCATCGATATTTACCCTGCCATGAATTCCAATATCAGGGTAAGAGCATCGGTGGATAAGATTTTACATGCGATTAACCCGCAAACCCGTTTGGCTGATATGCTGGTTCGCCTATCTGGAGTACAAACTCAGAACTTTTTGCCCGGAATGACGGTTTCTGCGGATGTATCGGCTCGCATGTTTCCAAACGCGTTGATCATTCCACGACAGGCGCTTATGTATGGTGAAAATAATGCCGCTTATGTGATGACGGTGGTGGATGGCAAGGCCAAGCGCGTATCGGTTCAGGTTGTGTTAGAAAAGGAAAAGGAAGTGCTGGTTAAGGGAGATGTGAAGGCTGGATATCAGGTTGTGACCGTTGGAGTTGCTGAACTGACGGATGGTGATTCCGTTGTCATGGAGCATGGGCAATGAATGTTTCAGAATGGATTCAAGGTCATCGACGTTCATTACTCACGCTCTTACTGCTGCTTGCTGTCATGGGCGGGGTTCGTGCCTTCCAAATGCCAGTTGGACTGTTTCCGCAAGTGACGTTTCCACGCATTGTGGTTACGTTGAACGCAGGAGATCAGCCAATAGAACAGATGGAAATTCAGGTAACCCGCCCAGCTGAGATGGCGATTCGATCTGTGCCCGGTGTGGTCAACCTGCGTTCAACCACTAGTCGTGGTAGTGCCGATATTTCAGTGAATTTCAACTGGGGCGCAGACATGATTTCGACTACGCTGCAGGTCAATGCTGCGCTCAACCAGATCCAATCCCAGTTGCCCCCCAGCACCAGCTTTACCGTACGCAAGATGGATCCTACCATTTTTCCTGTACTTGCTTATAGCCTAACTTCAAATCAGGAATCCCAAACCAAGCTGCGTGATTTAGCCATGTTTCAACTGGTACCGCTGCTTTCCAGTGTGGATGGTGTTGCGCGTGTGGTTGTCATGGGTGGTAATCAAGAAGAATACCATGTGACGCTTGACGCTGACCGCATACATGCTTTTGGTATTAGCCTCCAACAGGTGGCTGGAGCGCTGGCGGCTAGCAATGTGCTGACAGCGGTTGGCCGAGTTGAAGACCGCTATAAATTATTCCTGACCGTGTCGGACACCCGCTTCGATAATCTTGATGCTATCCGTCATACTGTTCTCACCAGCGGTAAAAATGGCAATGTGGAACTGGATGACGTGGCGACTGTAACACAGAGTGTTCAACCGCAGTGGCTGCGCACCACAGCTGATAACAAGGATGCAGTTCTATTTCAAATTTACCAGCAACCAGGGGGGAATACGGTACAGATTGCAAAAGATGTACGATTGCGTTTAAAGCAGTATCAGGAGAAACTTCCAGCAGATGTTACAGTCAAAAATTGGTATGATCAAAGTCAGTTAATTGTTGCCTCGGCAACGAGTGTTAGGGATGCAATTTTTATTGGTATATTGCTTGCTGCGCTAGTGTTGCTCGTCTTTTTGCGTAATTTACGCATCACCCTGATTACCTTGATCACTGTGCCAGCGGTATTTGCCACGACCATACTATTGCTCGATATACTCCACTTCAGTTTTAACATCATGACGCTGGGCGGCATGGCTGCGGCTGTTGGACTGGTTATTGATGATGCTATTGTCATGATTGAACAGATTATCCGAAAATTACGTGGGGGTACGGGTACTACGAAAAACCATGAGCAGACGATCATGCAAGCGGCTACTGAATTCTTTCAACCGCTGCTCGGCTCTTCGATGGCAACCACGATTATTTTCCTGCCCCTTGCATTTTTGGATGGGGTTACAGGCGCCTTTTTCAAGGCATTGTCTTTGACGATGGCTAGTGCGCTGATTATTTCCTTTTTGATCGCTTGGCTGGCGGTACCTTTGTTGGCCACGCATGTACTCCGTGAGAAGGATGCTGATGAAGAAGATGATGGGCCACTACAGTCTCGTATTCTGGCTGTGTACAGGCGATGGCTTAACAAGATGTTACATCGTCCTGTGATTCTTGTTGTGATCGCAATTGGATTACTACTGACTGGCTTCGCAGGTTATAGGGCTGTCGGTAGCGGGTTTATGCCACACATGGATGAGGGTGGGTTCATTCTTGATTATATAGCTCCACCAGGCATGTCTTTGACGGAAACTGACCGCTTATTGCAGAAGGTTGAGCTTGTTTTGCGTGCTACACCTGAAATGCAAACCTATTCGAGACGAACGGGGGCTCAGTTAGGTGGTGGGCTGACTGAAGCAAATCAGGGAGATTTTTTTGTTCGTTTGAAGCCTCAACCACGGCGCGGCATTGAAACTATTATGGATGAAGTACGCAGCAAGGTGCATGCAGCAGTTCCTGCATTGGATATTGATATGGCGTTGCTCATGGAGGATGTGATTGGGGATTTGACTGCTGTTCCTCAACCGATTGAAATCAAGCTGTTCGGTGATGATCCGCAAGAGCTAGCAAATCTTGCTCCGAAGGTTGCTGAGGCTGTCGGCCAGATTTCTGGCGTGGTTGATGTGCGTGATGGTATTGTGATTGCTGGCGATGCTATCGTTATTAAAGTGGATCGGGCTAGGGTGGCTCTGGAAGGATTGAATCCCGAACAGGTTACGCGGCAAATTAACACGCTTTTGGCAGGGCAGGTGACAACCGCCGTGCAGGTCGGACAGAAGATGATCAATGTCCGTTTGTGGTCACCCGATAATAAACGTGATGCCATCTATAAGCTCGGTCTATTACAGTTGCAGGCTCCTGATGGGCATTGGTTACCGCTCAAGCGCATTGCCAGTATTCAGACCATCACTGGACAGGAACAAATCACGCGGGAAAACCTCAAGCGTATGGTGGCCGTGACAGGACGTATCAGTGGCCGTGATATGGGGTCGGTCATGAGTGAGGTCAAGGCTTTGACTGCTACAAGCTTGATTCCAGATAATATTCGCGTTGAATTTGGTGGTCTATATCTGCAACAGCAAAAGGCATTCAAAGGGTTAATGCAAGTGTTCGCTGCAGCCGTGGCACTGGTGTTTATCTTACTTTTATTTCTCTATGAGCGTTTTCGCGCAACACTTTCCATCTTGGCTATGCCTCTATTAGCTATGGGAATGGTGTTCTTTGGTTTAGCTGTGACTCGAACAGAATTGAATATCACTTCTATGATGGGACTAACAATGGTCATTGGCATTGTTACTGAGACTGCTATTTTTTACTACTCGGAATTCCGCCGTATTAGTTCGTCTGAGACACATTCTTTACAGGATTACGTGCAAGCTGGATGCAACCGTTTTCGCCCCATTGCTATGACCAGCCTAGCGGCAATACTTGCTCTGATGCCGTTAGCACTCGCTATTGGTGAAGGCTCAGCCATGCTTCAACCTATGGCAATTGCTATTATTTTCGGACTTATGGCGCAATTTCCATTGGTACTGCTTGTATTACCAGCATTGTTATACCAGCTGGATCACGGTACTGGCATACGTACTCGGCATGAGTAAATCAGTGTTGAGTTTTGTGGGTAAAGTTGAACACGCCAAATAATCGGCTTACGTGTCATATCTAGGGAATTATTCACGACGCTCACTTTCAACAAGCACTGCTTACTATCTGGTTGGGTAAGTATTTGTTGGGGGTAAATTGAAAAAGAACTTTCACATTATAAATGAAAAAAAGGAACGTATGAAATGAATCATAAGAAACTAGCATTATTAATCATTGCTGTGGTGGCTGCCATATCACCTGTTTATACGGTGGCAGATGAAATAAAGGGGCATATTATAGAGTCGCTTCGGGGTGTTCCTGAGGATGTTAAACTTGGATCTATCCAAGTTGATGAAGATGTATCTGAAGAACAATTGTCCAAGTTAGCCTCTATCAGTATTAGGCGTGCTATCACTGTAGCTCATCAGACAATACAAGGGAAAATCATCAAAGCAAGGCTGAATGAAGCAGAAGGCTTTCTCGTTTGGGAAGTAGAAGTAGTTCATGGTGCTATCCCAGTCATTGTATTAAAAATAGATGCGGGAGATGGGAAGTTGTTGGCAGCCGAGCAATGTGAAGATGGTGCATGGTGGTCGCTTTGGAACTAAATAAACATTCTAAGTATACGATGCTCACTCGCTATCTTCATGCAGGTATTGCTCTGGGTGCAGTTTATCAACTGGCAACCAGTTTGATTTTGTTGCCGCCAGATGAGAAAGGTAGTGCATTGGGGCATAGCATGATGGAAGCCCATGAGCTGGGCGGACTTGTTGTTGCCGCAATTATAATAGCGCATTTTATTTGGTCGTTGTTGCTGCGGAAGGAATGCTCTTCCAGTATATGGGTTCTATCTAGTCTCGGCCAATGGCGTTCTGCTTTTTTCTTAATTCCCAATTTTTTATACGCATTTATCGGTAAATTAAAGCTGCCAGAACCTGGGAATAGCTTGGCGAAGATTGTTGAAATGCTTGGGCTGCTTGTAATGCTTTTTATGGCAGTTACGGGCATTGCAATCTGGGTAAATCTTCCTGAAAATAATCTTGCAGATATTCCGAAAGAAGTTGAATTTCTGATGTATATCCATTCTTTAGCATCCAAGTTTTTATGGGCATATATCATTGGTCATACGTGTATGGTTGTAGCACATATTCGGGCTGGTGATGCGGTAATAAAACGAATATCACCTTTTCATAACGAAGTAAACACGGATAAATAAAGAATTCATAAAAAAGAAGTGATTATGTAATAAATAGGCGTAAAAGTTATTTTTGCATCAACTTTTTAACAGGCTTTGTAATATCTTCAGCATATTCCAAGCTCGTAATGAATGCTCAGGTCATGCATAGCTTGGCGATTATGGAATCACCATCTGAAGGTGATCAGGTATTAATGTTGTTGAATAAGCTCTCTTCAACACCATTATGTCGCGAAACTGTAGTTAAAAATAAGAAGGTATAGACTTTATGATAACAACATTTCACCCTTTAGATGCTAGAACGAATATGCCTATAGATAGCATAGATTTATCGTTTCCTTTGTGGGGTTCGCTTCTTGAACCACTAGCAGCACCGGTTCATATCTTAGCAGCACTTCCTGATATTCGTGTAGGTATGATCAGCATGGTAGTCTGGCTTGTTGTATTTTTTATTGCTTATAGTACGTATGTTTTTTATAAAGACAAATCGATTAAAATTTCTTTCTATGCTTTTTTTAACCTTCTCTTGCTCAGTATCACCTATTTAATCTTTATCGCATTAATCCCACTGCCAAGCTGGACGTTGGATAAGAAAAATGAAGCAATGATTGTAACAGAATTGCATAGCCACACTCTCTTATCTCATGATGGTGTAGCTAACTTGTCAGATAATTTATCTATCCATAAACAGCGCGGTTATGACCTTGTGGCAGTTACAAATCACCCACGTGTACTTAAAACGACACTCATGGATTCAAAGCTTGGTAATCGCATTGTTAAGGCAGTACCTGGTAAGGAGATTCCTGTATATTATGGTGGAAAATTTTACTTAAATGTGTTTGGTATAGATACATCCATGTTATTACCATATGGGTTATACTACACAGCAAATAATACATTGCCTCCTCCTCCACGCCCCATGGACAGTGTGCTTTGGTCAGTAAAAAAACTTATTCATAAAGTTCACGAACACGGCGGTATTATCACAGTGGTGGCATTGCATTTGAATATTCAACAAGTCAGAGGTTTAATTCAAGCAGGTGTTGATGCTTTTGAAATTGTAAATATTGGGCAACATCCATTACCAAAAGATATACGCCAAGTGTTATTACAAGCCCAAAAAGAAAAGGGTATTGTATTAATTTCTTGTAATGATTGGCATGGCTGGACTGGAGTGATGAATGCTTGGACGGTGATTCAAGAAGATTCAATAGATACTATGCGTCATGAAACATTAGACACACGTGCTCTAAATGTTTTACGCAAGCATCAGTGGCAATCGGTCATTCCAGTGATAGCTTATCCTATCTATAAAATGACTCCGCTTGATATAATTTTTGCGCCATTTGTTGCGGTGTTTGAGTATATTAAAACTCTTTCACTACAACAGTTGTGTGCATGGGGAGGGTATTTCATTCTGTTTTTATTGTTATCGAAATATTGGCAATGGCAGCGTATGAGTTTGGCTGAGTCTATAAGACATGTTCTTTTGATAGGAATGTCAGTATCTATTTTATGGCATAGTATATTGTTGTTTAATGATTGTTTACTTTTTAAAATTCAGCACCAGTTAGCTTATAAAATAAGTCTTTATGGTATGTTTTTTAGCGGGATTGTTATCATTGTTGAGGGCATACGTTTATACCCATATATGGATATTAGCGGCATCACCAGGCCGACGCAAAGGTTAGCATTAGCCGAATAACGTCTACTTTTAACGTTAATTAGAATAAAGGCTTACCTTGTAGGCTGTTAGACGCGTTAAATAAGGTGGAGAGTGTTGTATGTTAATGTCGGTTTTTGAGGGTTAGGGTTGTATATGGTTTTGGATCGTTATATTTTGAAGCATTGGCTTGTCTTATTCTTTGGCATATTAGGTACGATTATGTGTGTAGAATTATTGGCACGGATGCTTAAACTGTTAGAATTATTTGTAGGTAAGGATATAAACTGGAGCTTTATGCTGACGCTATTGGGTGCGGTATTACCTGAGTTTTTAATGGTGACGGTACCGATGGCATTTTTCTTTGCCATGTTAAGTGTGAGTCTTAAATTGTTTGAAAACAGTGAAATGGATGCATTGCGTGCTGCGGGGCTTTCATACTTCCGCATTTTTCGCTCATTGATAGTCGTATCTTTGATTACATGGTTGTTTATGAACTTCATAACTATGGTGTTATTACCTAAAGGGCAAAAAAGCTATCAAGGGTTGCTAGCAGCTATTACCGCGATGAAACCCTCACCTGATTTTAAGCCTTCTCGATTTACCAAAGATCTGGACGGCTTTACTGTGTATGTGAAAGGAGAAGATGAAAATGGTCTTTTACAAGGTTTTTTTTTAGAAGATCGACGCTCTCCTGTTACAGTAGTTTACATGGCGGAATCAGCCAAATTAATCAAGGTCGGGCAACAATTACAATTTACGTTGTTTGATGGTACACGCTTAGAGGGTGAGGGTGAGAACTTGCGTTCCTTAGCATTCAAACGTTACCAAATATCAATTTATATAGGTAATTTGGGCATGTTAGAAATTCCAAATTCGGGAAACTGGAGCTTTACAACAAAAGGGTTATGGAAACTTGTGCGTGAAACGGATCGAGCAGATGCTTTGGCTGAGTGGAATCGTCGTTTGCTTATGCCTACAACAGTATTTATTTTGATATTTTTCGCGCTACCTCTGTCTTATATGCCGAAACGTTCGGGTAAAGCTACTGCTTACCTTCTTGGTATAGGCTTGGTGTTATTTATCTATAATTTACAGATTGTTCTGAACCAAAAGGTTGCCAATGGAAGTTACCCCTGGTGGTCTATGTGGCTTGGGCAGGGTGCTTTATTTACTCTAGCTATATGGCTCTTTTACCAAGCTAATCGAGGCAATTATTATACATTGAGCCGCTTGATAGTGGCTTTGAAACACTTATGGACATTACTTCTTCGAGCAAAAGTAAAGAGTCCTTAAAAAGGCTTTAATTCCTAAGAAGTATGTTGCTGGGCTCAAGGCCGAAGTGAGCAGTGATTGAGGTTAAATTGCTGCCATGGGAAAACATTGCGACCACTTAACATGTGAAGAGCGCAGCTAGAACGTAACCATTGGATTAGTTTTTCTAAGCAAGTTAAGCGGTGAGCACTAAATTGTATCAAAATTAAGGTGTAAGAAAAGTATCTTTGCCTAGGTCAGCGGTGTTGGGGTGGACTGCCCACATTGCAGGGGTGACCACCATATCACCAGCTTGCGCGGTAGCAGATGACATAGATGATCTAGATAAAATGAAGGGGCATATTACCGGGTTCCTGAAGATGTTAAACTTGAACCTAGCCAGTAAATTGGAATAAAATGAAAATTATTTAGGGTTATTATTTATAAGTGTATCAATATCCTTATTAGCGAGTTGCTGACTCAGTGATTGTAATGCTTTTTGTGTTTGGGCAAGCTCTTTTAACAGCTCATCGCGGCTGGGTGGGGTACGCATTGCGTTGAGTTGTTCCTGCTTGGCTTCGTCTAAATTATTGATGACCACTGCAATAAATAAGTTAATAATCACAAACGTTCCAAGAATGACAAAGGAGACAAAGTAAATCCAACTGTATGGGTTCATAGCCATGGCGGTGTACATGAGGTCTGTCCAGTCCTCTAAGGTGACAATGCGGAAAAGACTGAGTAGTGAGATGCCTATGCTACGCCAATGCTCTGGGTCATGTTCGTGGAATAACTGCTGCCCTGCTACAGCGTAAATATAAAAGATCACGCTCATTAGTAACATTACATTTGCCATGCTAGGAATAGAGCGCATGAGTGTGGCAACAATAAGGCGTAACTCAGGGATGGCTGAAATGAGGCGTAGAACCCGTAAAAGACGAGCGAGACGTGCAATCATGGCAAATTCGCCAGTACTAGGTAATAATGCGAGTAAAATGATGGAAAAATCAAAAATATTCCAGCCTTTTCCAAAATATCCACTAAGTTTTGGTGCAACGGCATATATTTTAAGTGCGGCTTCAATAATAAAAATAGCAAGTACCAGTTGGTTGCCGAGGTGAATCCAACTGCCATGTGTATGCATAATTTCTGGAGATGTTTCCAAGCCAATCAGTACTGCACTTGTAAGGATTATTGCGATAATAAATCGTTCAAAATGGATATGTTGGACGATCTGTTGGGCTAACTTTTGCATGGTTGTTATTGCTCCATTCATGGGTTTGAGAGGTATTGTTAATTGCGCCACATATTGCGGTTGAGGCCGTGAGTTGCAAGTTGTGTGCAGTGTTTGTGAAATTTCTATGCATGGAGGGCTTGAAAGTGGATTATGGAGTACCTATACAATCGAGTAGCCAATTGATGGAGGATTGTTGTGAGTAGTAAAAATGAAAAACAAGACATTGAAGATCAAGATATTGAAGTAGCAGAAGGTGAAGCAGCCTTACTTGAGGATGATGCACTAACCGTCGATGAAGAAGGTGATCCCATTGACCCGATGCAAGCCTTAAAAAATGAAGTGACTGAACTTAATGATAAATTACTTCGTCAATATGCTGAAATGGATAACTTGCGCAAGCGTACCGCCCGTGAAGTGGTGGATGCGCGTAAATTTGCAGTAGAGAAGTTTGCGGTCGCTTTGCTTGATGTGGTGGATAACCTTGAACGTGCGTTGGATGTTGAAAAAGGTAAGGAAGATGCCTTGCGTGATGGTGTGCAGCGCACGCTGGGTGCGTGGGATGGTATGATGGGTAAGTTTGATGTGGAGCGTATTGATGCTGTAGGAGAGCAGTTTGACCCGCATAAACACGAGGCGCTTTCGAAAATGCCATCGGATGAACCCGAGGGCACGGTCATTAACCAGCATTGTGCAGGTTATACTTTAAATGGGCGTTTGATTCGCCCAGCGCAGGTTCTTGTTTCAAGCGGTGAATAATTGGAAGGGGTTGAATCGAGAAATAAACATCCCCATATAGCTTAGTAAGAAGATATTTTAATAGTTTTAGGAAGTACAGGAGAGTAAGAAAATGGCAAAAGTCATTGGTATTGATTTAGGAACAACCAATTCATGTGTATCTGTGATGGAAGGCGATACGCACAAAGTAATTCCAAATAGCGAAGGCGATAACACAACCCCATCTGTGGTTGCATTTACAGCTGATGAACGTTTGGTTGGGGCGGCTGCAAAACGTCAGATGGTAACCAATCCTGATAACACTTTTTATGCGGTAAAACGTTTGATTGGCCGTAAATTTAATTCAAAAGAAACAAAACATCATCATGAGTTGGTTTCTTATCCCATCGTAGCAGCCGATAACGGTGATGCTTGGGTTGAAGCTGATGGTAAGAAGATGAGCCCGCAGGAAATCTCTGCGATTACTTTGCAAAAAATGAAATCGACAGCCGAAGATTATTTGGGTGAAACAGTGACTGATGCAGTGATTACAGTGCCTGCATATTTCAATGATTCACAACGTCAGGCAACCAAAGATGCAGGCGCGATTGCTGGTTTGAATGTATTGCGTATTGTGAATGAGCCAACGGCTGCGGCATTGGCTTATGGCTTGGATAAAACTGAAGAGAATCATTTGATTGCTGTCTATGATTTGGGTGGCGGTACATTTGATGTCTCTATCTTGGAAATCGGTGATGGTGTATTTGAAGTAAAAGCCACCAATGGTGACACGTTCTTGGGTGGTGAAGATTTTGATCAGGTACTGATTAAATATCTAGCTGAAGAGTTTCAGAAAGAAAACGGTGTGGATTTATTGAAAGATAAGTTGGCATTGCAGCGTTTAAAAGAAGCCGCAGAGAAAGCTAAGATTGAGCTTTCTTCAGCACAACAAACCGAAGTGAACTTACCGTTTATCACTGCGGATGCTTCTGGCCCGAAACATTTGTTGGTAAAAGTGACACGCTCCAAGTTTGAGTCTTTGGTGGGTGATTTGGTAGAGCGTTCATTGGCACCATGCAAACAGGCATTGAAAGATGCAGGTGTGAAAGCATCTGAAATTCATGATGTGGTCTTGGTGGGTGGTCAAACACGTATGCCATTGGTGCAAAGCAAAGTAGAAGGTTTCTTTGGTAAAGAGCCGCACAAAGGGGTGAACCCTGATGAAGTGGTTGCTATTGGTGCTGGTATTCAAGGTGCAATTTTGACAGGTGATGTAACAGATGTGTTGCTTTTGGATGTTACACCTTTGTCATTAGGTATTGAAGTGGAAGGTGGTTTGTTCAATAAAATTATTGAGAAAAACACTACGATTCCAAGTAAAAAGAGCCAAACATATACTACAGCAGCAGATAACCAGACTGCTGTGACCATTAAGATTGCACAGGGTGAGCGTGAAATTTTCTCTGCCAATAAAGAAATGGGTCTATTTAATTTGGAAGGTATTGCCCCTGCATCACGTGGTATGCCACAAATTGAAGTAACTTTTGATATTGATGCTAATGGTATTATTCATGTGCATGCAAAAGATAAAGGAACGGGCAAAGAAACGTCAATTCGTATTGAGTCTGGATCGGGTCTTTCTGAAGAAGAAATTGAGCGTATGAAACAAGATGCAGAAGCACATGCGGATGAAGATGCAGCTGCTAAAGAAGGTATTGAAACGCGTAACCGTGCTGATCAGATGTATTATGCCACTGAAAAATCATTGAAAGAAAATGGTGATGCTGTGGATGCTGAAACCAAAGCAGAGATTGAAACTGCGATGGCGGAATTAAAAACTGCATTAGAAGGCAGTGATATTGAAGCAATTAAAAAGGCTGAAGAAAACTTAGGTGAGAAGTCACAAAAGTTGGGCGAAGCTGTATATCAAAAAATGCAGGCTGAACAGGCCGCATCCGAGACGGGTGATGATGCAGGTGCAGCACCAGAAACGGGTGCTGATGCAGCATCAAAACCAAAAGATGCAGACATTGTGGATGCAGAAGTGGTTGATGATAAAAAGTAAACCTTGATTGCTTGAGAAGAGGGGGCGGGTACTGTGTACCTTGCTCCCTTTTGTCGTTTTAGTTATGCGTGAGATGAATAGTGCAGGGTATAGAATATAAGCTTGGAGAGAATTAGTGTCACAACGCGATTATTATGAAGTTTTAGGTGTAGAAAAGAGTACGGATGCCAATGGTATAAAACGTGCATATCGAAAATTGGCTATGAAATATCATCCAGATAAGAATCCTGATGATGAGAGTGCAGCTGCGAATTTCCGTGAAGTTACCGAAGCCTATGAAGTGCTATCCGATGACGACAAGCGTGGTCGTTATGATCAATACGGTCATGCGGGTGTGGATGCCCAGATGGGTGGCTTTGGTGCAGGCGGATTCCAAGATTCACATGCGTACCGTGATTTTGGTGATTTGTTTGGTGATGTATTTGGCAATATGTTTGGTGGTGGAGGCGGTGGTGGCCAACAGGTCAACCGCGGCTCGGATTTGCGTTATGATTTAGAGATGAGCTTGGAAGAAGCTGCTTCAGGTAAAGAAGTTGCGTTGGATATCCCCAAACATGCACATTGCGATACTTGTGACGGTTCAGGCGCGCGCGCTGGTACACATCCTGTGCCATGTACAACCTGTGGTGGTCATGGACAAGTTCAGATGCAACAAGGTTTTTTTGCCGTACGTCGGACATGCCCAGCATGTCATGGCGCAGGTAAGAAGATTGAATCACCATGCGTGAGCTGTGGTGGTACAGGGCGAAAACGTGTGACAAAGAACCTTAAAATAAAAGTTCCATCGGGTGTTTATCATGGCGCACAAGTACGTGTGTCAGGTGAAGGTGAAGTTGGTGAGCATGGTGGCCCTGCAGGTGACTTGTATGTCGTGGTTAGCCTGAAAGAACACGCTATTTTTGAGCGTGACGGTGCTGATTTGCATTGTGATATGCCGATTACGTTCCCACAAGCTGTATTGGGAACAGAAATGGATGCACCTACTTTGACAGGTAACGTGAAAATTCGCATTCCAGCAGCGACAGAGGCAGGGCGTGTATTTCGCTTGCGTGGGCATGGTGTGCCTGATGTGCGCACCAACCAAACGGGTGACTTGTATGTACGTGTGAATATTGCCGTACCTAAAAAACTATCAAAAGTACAAAAAGAAGCCTTGGAAAAATTTGCTGAGGCGACCGGCGATGAGGTGTATCCAGAGCGTTCATCTTTTTTGGGCAAGGTGAAAAATTTCATAGATGATTTAGGCTAGTGAGGTGGCAAATGAAAGTGATTGTAACAGGTGCATCTGGACGCATGGGCCGCATGCTGGTCAAAGCTATTGATGCCACTGACGGCGCAGAGTTGATTGGTGCAACAGAGAGAAAAGGTTCTGCGCTTCTTGGTACGGATGCAGGGAATTTAGCTGGTATTGGCGCATTGGGAGTGAGCCTGGTTGATGATTTGGCGACATGCGAGGCTGCGGATGTGTTGATTGACTTTACATCCCCTCAAGGAAGCTTGGAACATGCCAAGTTTGTCGCGGACCATGGTATGGCGATGGTTATTGGTACTACGGGTTTTGAACCTGTACAAATGGATGAACTGAAATCAATACTTTCCTCCTCACGAGTTGTGATGGCAGCGAATTACTCTGTGGGTGTGAATTTAGCTTTGAGTTTGATTCAACAGGCGGCACAGGTGCTGGGCAGTGATTATGATGCCGAAATTTATGAGGCGCATCATAAGCATAAAGTCGACGCACCATCTGGTACAGCCTTGGCAATGGGACGTGCTTTGGCAGATGGCCGTGATGTGAAGTTGGATGATGTGGCGGTATATGCTCGCGAAGGTATGACTGGAGCGCGTGAAGCTGGGAGTATTGGTTTTTCAGTGGTGCGTGGAGGCAATATTATTGGCGATCATAAAGCCGCATTTATTGCTGATGAAGAGCGCATTGAAATTAATCATTTTGCACAAGATCGGATTGTATTTGCCAAAGGTGCTGTACGCGCGGCGGGTTGGCTTTTAGAGCAGCCAGCGGGTTGGTATGATATGCAGGGTGTGTTGGATTTATAATACTTGTGGGCTCACCAGAGCTTGTTTTAGTAGCTGAATTATTTTGAGTGTTTTTATGAGGGTGGGTGAAGTTATTTCATCCACCTTTTTTTATGCTAAAGTGCCTGCATGTTAAAGTATAAACTATCCATCTGGCGTTTTATTATTGTTTTATGGCCGCTTTTGGTCGTTTTTACTGTTGCTCAGTGGGTGATGCGCATGCTTGGGAATAGTGCCTCTATTGCTATTCCATGGTGGTTATCATTGACTGACCTGTTTGTGTTTATTGTGGTATTTACAGGTGCTGCAATTTGGGTTTATAGGCCACTAAAAGGAGCGCAATCTTGGTTAGATAAACCTGGGCGAAGAACACAGCAATATTTAGAACAAAGTATTTCGTTGCTGCCAAAGCGAGCTTTTAAAGGTTTTTTTATTGCAGGGCTGTGCTGTGCGATTTACCTGATTGTGGTGTTAAATATTGGTGCGGCAGTGAGTGGTGTGGCTTTAACGCCACGCATGTCTATCGCTTTAGCGTTATCATTACTCTATGGCGCAGGGGTGCTTTCTCCAGGTATGGCTTTATCGATGACTTTGGAATTCAGCGTACGCTTGCGTGATGAACTAGCAACGAAAGGTTTGTTTTTACATACGTTAAATGATGATGATGGTAATGTGCTATATTGGAATAAAATATCACGCCGCCCATGGATTATATTTTTTATTACCAGTGCCTTACCAGCCAGTATTTTAGCGTTTTTTGTTTATCTTATTTTAGATGCAGACAGTTCACCTGAACAACAGTTTATTTTATTGCAAGCAGGTGTGTTATTTATGTCATTGATGCTAGCCGGCGCATGGCTTGTATTTACGGTAGGTAAACTTTTAAAAAAGGTGATGGCAAGTTTCTCTGTAGGCTTGGAACGTATGCGCCAAGGTCAGTATGATGGTTACGTGCCTGTATTGAGTGATGATGAATTCGGAACTTTGGCGAAAGGTATGAATACTGCGTTTGCAGGTTTTAGAGAGCGTGAAGAGTTAAAACATGGGTTGGAAATTGCTGTGGAAATTCATCGTGCAATGCTGCCTATGGAAGCCCCTAAAGTTAAAAACTATCAAGTATTAGGTTTTGAACAGAGTTGTGAGGCTGTGGGTGGCGATTATTATGATCATATTGCACTACCAGATGGCCGTGTCTGGTTGGTAGTTGCGGATGTTGCAGGTAAGGGTTACCCCGCAGCTCTGACGGTGGCAAATTTGCGAGCTATGTTGCATGCACTGGCGCATTTGGAGTTGCCTTTTGAGAAAGCGGCGGAATATATCAACAATACGCTATGCGAAACGCTAACTGGCGGACGTTTTGTAACATTGTTTTTGGCAAAGTTGCAGCCTGAATCCAATTCTTTACTTTGGTTGAATGCAGGGCACGTCCCAGCATTATTGTGCCGAAATGAGGGTATTGATTCATTTGAAGCATCATCGCCTCCGATGGGGTTGCAGCCTGACTTGAAATTTGAAGTATCTGAGTATGCGCTTGAAAAAGGTGATGTTTTGTTGGTGTATAGCGATGGGGTTACAGAGGCACGCGATCATGATTCAGATGAGATGTTTGGTGAGAGGCGGGTGAAGCAGTGGCTTGCAAAACATGATAAATTAGATGTTGGTGTATTGTCCGAACAGCTTCAAGATGAATTAAATGATTTTGGCAAACTAGCAGCCGATGATGATGTTACGATGCTCTGGTTAAGACGCAATAAATAATGAGAGAATTGATGGGTGAGGGTAGATATGACGGATAAAAAAACGCGGATTGAAAGTGATTCTATGGGTGAAATGGAAGTGCCGATGGATGCGATGTATGGTGCATCGACAGCGCGGGCAGTCGAAAATTTTCCTGTATCAGATTTGCGTTTTTCGCGTACTTTTATTAAAGCCTTGGGAAACATCAAGCAATCGGCCGCCAAGGTCAATGCAGATTTAGGCAAGTTGGATGTAGCCGCTGCCAGCTTGGTATGCGAAGCAGCATCGGAAGTGGCTAATGGCGCTTGGGATAAGCACTTTGTACTAGATATTTTTCAGACTGGCTCAGGAACATCTACCAATATGAACGCCAATGAAGTAATTGCGTATCGTTGTGGGCAAGCGGATGCTGCTGCGAATATTCACCCCAATGACCATGTGAATATGGGGCAATCTTCCAATGATGTCATCCCGACTGCTATTCATGTGGCAGCAGCGGATGTCTTGGTGCATCACTTGATGCCCGCATTGAAGCATTTACATACTGTTTTGGAGCAGAAATCAGATATTATGATGGATGTTGTAAAGATTGGTCGTACGCATTTAATGGATGCAACACCGATTACTTTAGGGCAAGAAATATCAAGTTGGGCTCGTCAAATTGAGCTTGGTATGGCGCGTTTGCAAGCCTGCTTGCCACGCATTACAGAATTGGCACAAGGTGGAACTGCTGTTGGAACAGGCCTGAATACGCATCCAGAGTTTGGTGCACGTATGGCAGCAGAGTTATCAAAAAAGTATGACATTCCATTTAGTGAAGCTTCAAATCATTTTGAAGCACAAGCGGCACAAGATGCTGCTGTAGAATTATCAGGAGCACTACGGACATTGGCGGTGTCGTTGGTAAAGATTGCCAATGATGTGCGCGTATTAAATATGGGCCCCCGTTGTGGTTTGGGTGAGATTACGGTTCCTGCTGTGCAACCAGGGTCATCCATTATGCCTGGAAAAGTAAACCCAGTCATTGCGGAGTCCATGGCGCAAGTCTGTGCCCAAGTCATAGGTAATGATGCTGCAATTGTATTCGGTGGCGCATCTGGATTGTTGGATTTGAATGTGATGCTACCTGTGATAGCGCACAATTTATTAGAATCAGAAACTATTTTAGCCCGTGCGAGCATGATGTTTGCGGATAAATGCATTGCAGGGTTGCAAGCAAACCGTGAAAAATGTGAAGAGCAAATTGAGTGGAGTATGAGCATGGTAACATCGCTGGCTCCAAGCATGGGCTATGACAAGGCTTCATCGCTTGCCAAACAGGCAGTGCAAGAGGGTAAAACTGTACGCCAACTTTGCTTGGAGCAAGGTGTATTTTCTAAGGCTGAATTAGATGTACTACTTGACCCTACAACAATGTTGCACCCCAAGGCATAACTCAGAGGGCTTAGCCCTGAGCTCTTAAATTCTGTGTTTAGGTTTTGGAATGTCAGGCATTGTGTAATTTTTTCTAGGCGTGTATCGTTCCACCTGCTTATTTGCATGGGCAAACCTATCCCCTGGAGGAAATAATTGTGAGTGACGCGATTAAAAAAGTCTTCGAACTTATCGAAGAAAATGAATGCGATTTTGTAGATGTTCGTTTTACGGATACCAAAGGCAAATGGCAGCATGTAACGTTCCCAATCCACACTTTAAATGAAGATTGCTTCGAAGATGGCTTTGCTTTTGATGGCTCTTCAATTGAAGGCTGGTGTGAGATCAATAACTCGGATATGGCATTGATTCCTGATGCAGATAGTGCACGTATCGACCCATTTTTTGAGGCTTCTACTTTGGTGTTGGTTGCGCAGGTGATTGATCCGATTACTGGTGAAGACTATAATCGTTGCCCGCGCCAAGTGGCACAACGAGCTTTGAAATACATCAAGTCTGCGGGTATTGCGGATACAGTTTATTTTGGCCCAGAATTGGAATTTTTTGTATTTGATGGCGTACGTTATCAAAATGACATGGGTTCATGTGGCTATAGCATTGATTCTGAAGAGGCAGCTTGGAATTCCAATGAAAAGTATGAAGGCGGCAACACCGGACATCGTCCAAAAGTGAAAGGTGGATATTTCCCTGTTCCTCCAGTCGATAGCTTGCACGAAATGCGCAATGATATGTCATTGGTTATGACTGATTTGAATATTGATATGGAATGCCATCACCATGAAGTTGCTACTGCAGGTCAGTGCGAATTGGCAATGAAATTTGGTGAATTAATTGATATTGCTGATCGCGCGCAATGGTATAAATATGTAGTTCACAATGTTGCTGATGCTTATGGAAAAACTGCAACGTTTATGCCCAAGCCAATTTATGATGACAATGGCACCGCGATGCATGTTCATCAATCTATTTGGAAAGATGGCAAAAACTTATTTGCTGGCGACAAGTACGCAAATCTCTCACAAGAAGCTTTGTGGTATATTGGTGGAATCATCAAGCATGCACGTGCGTTGAATGCATTTACTAACTCTTCTACGAATTCATATAAGCGTTTGGTTCCAGGCTTTGAAGCTCCAGTTATGCTGGCTTATTCAAATCGTAACCGCTCGGCTTCAATTCGCATTCCAGTGGTCAATTCTGATCCAGCACGCCGTATTGAAGTGCGTTTCCCAGATTCTTCTGGTAACCCATACTTGTCATTCACTGCATTGTTGATGGCTGGTCTTGATGGTATTGCTAACAAGATTGATCCAGGTGAAGCGGCAGATAAAAATTTGTATGATTTACCGCCTGAAGAAGGCAAGAAGATTCCAACTGTGTGCAGCAGCTTGGATCAAGCACTAGAAGCACTAGATGCTGACCGTGAATTCTTGAAAGTTGGCGGTGTAATGGATGACGATATGATTGACGCGTATATCGAAATGAAAATGGATGATGTACAGCAGCTACGTATGCGTCCGCATCCAATTGAAATGGAAATGTATTACTCAGTATAATCGGAAACGATTATTCGGAAAAAGGCTGTCACGTAAGTGGCAGCCTTTTTTTTGCATGACTATATGTGGGCATATGCGGAAAGATTTCACTTATAGAGTCTTTTTCATAAGGAAGATGCAGAGTATGCTTAGCCGATGACATTCCCTTGCCTGCAATATGTGCCTCAACCAGAGCTGGAAAATGCTCGGCGACTATTGGATATTTCCCCTTTATTTGCGGCCTTGATGCGTACAGCGAATGAGCATGATTGTCAGCAGATATTTCAAAATAAAGATCACGCAATTTTGCCTGATGCTAGCAAGTCATGGATGCCTGCTTGTGATAGTAATGATACTGCAGTATGCATGGCGCATTTGCGCCAGATTAAGCAGAGAGCGATGCGTCATATTATTTGGTGGGAGTTGGGTATTCATGGTGATATTGAAGCCTCTTATCAGTCGATTACCCATGTCGCAGAAGGGCTTTTACAGCAATCGCTTGAAATGGCTGAACGCTTGGTGTCGCCTCGTTTTGGTGGCTTGGAAGAAGGCTCATTTTGTATTATTGGATTAGGAAAATTGGGAGGCGGCGAACTTAATTTAGGTTCAGATGTTGATCCTCTTTTTGTTTGGCAGGCGAATGGTGATACGCAAGGTGGAAGAAAAAGTGTTCCGGCTAAAGAGTATTACAATCATTTGTCGCGTATGCTAATTCGCTTGATGTCCGAATACACTGAGGATGGCATGGTCTGGCCTGTGGATATGCGTTTGCGCCCGGGTGGCGATGGTGCAGCTATTTGTTTGAATTTGGATGCGACACTTTCTCACTATTTAGAATATGGTCAGACATGGGAGAGGGCTATGCTGATCAAAGCCCGTGCAGTGGCAGGGGATATGCTTTTGGGAAAAGCATTTGTAGAGGGTGTATCAGCATTTGTTTATAGGCGTTATCTTGATTATAGCAGTGTGGCAGCACTGGCTGAAATGAAACAGCGCATTAATCATCAGGCGCGGCATGCAGAGATTGCTGAAGGCTTTGATGTGAAGCGCGGGCATGGCGGTATTCGTGAGATTGAATTTATTATTCAATCTATGCAATTGTTACATGGTGGTCGTGATCCTTCTTTAAGGCTGCATGAAGGTAAAGCAGCCTTAGATATGCTACAGCGCAAAGATCTTATGACAGAGCAAGAGGCTACGACGCTCTTTGGGATATACTGTTTCTGGCGGCGTATTGAACATGCTATTCAGGCTCGTAAGGGCGAGCAGACCCATGCTTTACCAGAGGCTTATGCGGCATATCTCTGTGAAGCTTTGGGTGAGCTGGATATTGACAAACAAATGTTGGAGAACAGTGCTTATGTATCGCATATTTTTTCTGAGCGTGTGTTGCCTGTTTCAGATGCTAAAGGCGCTGTAGAGCCTTGGTTGGGTGGTACAGCCCGTTTGTCTAAGCTTGAAGGTTTGAATGACGATGACCGCAGCATTATAGCGCAAGCATTTCAACAAATGGATGATCAATTATCGCGTGGTATATTGCCTGAGCGAAGTCGTAAGCAAATTGAAATTATTTTAGATATGGCAATGCCGGACTGGATCAATGATGCCAACGGCGTGCAGGCAGTACGAGCATTTGCAGAGCTTTTACACTCGATTGCAGGCAGGGCGACATGGATTGACTTATTGGCTACGCATGAAGGTGCATTGCGTTGGTTTATAGGCGTACTATCTGCCAGCCGCTATTTAGCAGAGCATATTGTTAAGAATCCTTCTTGGCTTGAGTGGCCTTTGGCAAGTGAGCGAGGAGAAGTAGAAATTTATAGCCTGTGTGAGCAGGTGAATGCATTGCAAGGTGATGAGGATGAAGCTGAGCTATTGGCAGAGTTAGGTCATTTGCTGGATCAGGCCAGAGTACAGTGCGCGCTAGCCGTGGATGCGCATTCTGTGGATGCGATGATGATGGGTAGTTGGTTGGCTGATATTGCTGATTGTGCGGTACAGCTTTGTTTGCGTTCAAGTTTGCATCAGTTAAAACTACCAAAAGATTTTCCACTGGTGGCCTTAGCGCTGGGCAAACATGGAAGTCGTGAAATGGGATTAGTATCTGATTTGGATATGGTGTTTATTTTAGCTGGTGATCCAGATATTGAGATACATGGGCGTTCGGCTCGGGAATGGGCGCAACGTTTGGGAAGACGGATGATCCGGCAGTTAACAGGCACAGCGCCATTTGGTGCTGGTTATGAATTTGATTCAAGGCTACGACCATCGGGCAATAGCGGTGTTTTGGTGACAACGTTGCAAGGTTTTCATGACTATCAACTAAATGAAGCTTATACATGGGAGCATCAGGCCTTATGCCGAGCACGAGCAGTCACTGCAAATCAGGTTTTGCGTGATGAAGTGATGGCTGTTGTGCAAGAGGTGCTGGATAGACCGCGAGACTTAGAAGCTTTGAAGATCGATGTGCTCAATATGCGTCAAAAAATGTTGGATCATCTATCGAGCAAAGATTGTGCGGTTATAAATTTGAAACATGATACAGGTGGCTTGGTGGATATTGAGTTTTTAGCCCAATACGCATGTTTGGCTTTTTCTACACAGCAAGCAGGTCATTATTCAACTGTTCAGAGTTTATTGAAATTACCAGAACACGCACCCAAAGCATGGCAAGATGCGGTTGAAATGTTAGCGCAGACGTATGTGACTTATAGAGAGATGGAAAATGCATTACGTGTTGAGCTTTGGCAGTCGATTGGTAAATTAAGTATAGATGGTGCTGCGCCTGAGTGGGAAACGATGCGCCGGCATACTTCCATGAAAAACCCGCTAGATTTAAAGGAAAGGATGCAACAAGTGCATCGTTATTTTCACGATCTACTGACTTAAATCATGCGTCTGTTACTGTAGCCAATATGAAATTATTTGCGGGTAAGGATGGTTATGGGATTGTATAAACAATCAGGCTCGGTACGTATGCTGGCTGTGCAGGTGCTGGTGCGTGTATTGGAAAAGAAGCATAAGGCAGATTTGGCTTTGGAGCAGTTGGGAGTGAACTTAGATGGCAGAGATCGGGGCTTGTTACATGAGTTAGTTCTGGGTGTTTTAAGGCACTTTTATTCTTTAGAAGCTGATTTCTCGCGCTTTTTAAAACAAAAACCAGATATTGAAGCACGTATGACGTTATTGCTTGGAACCTATCAATTACGTTATATGCGTGTACCCAGCCATGCTGCGGTATCGGAATGTGTCAATGTGATGAAGTTATTACAACCCAAAGCATCGGGTATGGTCAATGCTGTATTGCGTAAGGTGGCGGCAGGCGAGCAGCCCCGTAAATTAAAGCCGCATCAACGGGCAGGCATACCAAATTGGTTATATAAAACTTGGCGAGATGCTTTTGGTTCGGATGCGGTGCAAGATTTTGCGCAAGTATTGCAAGCGCCTGCACATTTGTGTGTGGCTGTATTTGTGAATCGTGAAACTTGGTTAGAAGAAGTTTGTAGCATGGGTATTGAAGCAGAAAAAGGTGAGTTTTCATCGTATGCCGTACTATTGCCAGTTGGAACAAGTGTCACTTCATTGCCAGGCTTTGATGAAGGTGCTTTTACTGTGATGGATCAGGCAGCTCAAATGGCTGTATTGGCATTGAATGCTCCAGAAAATGGACTTATTTTAGATGTGTGTGCGGCACCCGGTGGTAAAACTGCATTGCTTGCACACCACTTTCCTAAAGCAAGCGTTGTTGCTGTGGAGCTTAGTAGCAAGCGAATACCGCGACTTAAACAGAATTTATTACGTTTGAAGTGCAAAAATGTGAGTGTTATACAAGCTGATGCATTGAGCCTATCAATATTAGAGCGTAGTGCAGACGCAATATTCCTAGATGCGCCGTGCTCTGCGTCAGGCATTTTACGTAGGCACCCAGATGCGAAATTTTTGCATGATGAAGCAGCCGTGAATGCGTTAGCGGTTGTACAAAAAAACATTTTACTGAGCTGTTTAAAAGCACTGAAAGAAGATGCAGCATTGGTATATGCAGTGTGTTCAATCAACCCTCAAGAAAATGAACAAGTGATTGAGGGTTTAAATGTTATAGCCTCAAAGCGAATATTTCCAGCGGATAACCATGATGGTTTCTTCTGGGCGCATCTGCGTAAATAAGAAAGTGTTGTAAGTTTGATGATGTTTTGACGACCACAGATGTTCAGTATGAGAGAGATGGAGCGTATACATGCATGATTGCCGGCCTTTGTTGGAACAAACGGATTTTCCAGCGATACAAAGAGGGAAACTGACGACATTACAAGTGAATTTGGGTTATTTGTGTAACCAGACTTGCGTACACTGCCATGTGGATGCAGGTCCGCGGCGCAAAGAAATCATGCAACGTGAAACCGTGGATACGATTCTCGAATTTTTACGTGCCTCCGATATAAAAACATTGGATTTAACAGGTGGAGCACCTGAAATGAACCCTCATTTTCGGTATTTGGTACATGAAGCCTGTGAATTGGGAGTGCAGGTCATTGATCGCTGTAATTTAACTATCTTAAGTGAGCCTGGTTATGAAGGTTTGGCTGAATTTTTAGCAGAACATAAGGTGGAAGTTTCGGCTTCTTTACCATGTTATTTGGGTGAAAATGTAGATGCACAGCGTGGTAAAGGTGTGTTTACAGACAGTATTTCTGGAATCAAAACTTTAAATGCTTTGGGCTATGGTGTGGATGGCAGCGATTTGATGCTTAATCTTGTGTATAATCCGACAGGTACATCGTTACCACCATCACAGACTGAATTGGAAGCGGCTTACAAAAAAGAATTAAAAGAGCGTTTTGATATTGGGTTTAATCAGTTGTTTACGATCACTAATATGCCCATTAAGCGCTTTGGTAGTTGGCTTATTTCTAAGGGCGAATTTGAATATTATATGCAGCAGTTGAAAGATAATTATCAGCCCGAGAATGTAGATGGGGTCATGTGTCGTTCTTTATTGAGTGTTGATTGGCAGGGCTATGTTTATGATTGTGATTTTAATCAGATGCTTGATTTACCAGCGCTGGGAAAAGAACAAATACACTTGACTGAGTTATTAGAAAAAGAAACAGAAGGCATGCCGATTGCAATTATGGATCATTGTTATGGTTGCACAGCGGGTCAAGGTTCAAGTTGCGGCGGAGCACTGTGATACTTAATCTTACCACTTCTTTATCCGATAGCGGCGTTTAATATGCTCATGTGCAGAAGCACACTGCGCGTATTGCCCTTGCTCTCGAATAAAGCTGCGGCAAGCTTAAGCATTACATGTAAATTAATTGAAGTTATGAAAAGTGGAGTGAAGAATGAGTGAAGTAATTGCAGATGATGTTCGTCAGAATGTGCGCGATTCTTATGCGGAAGTAGCTGAAGCCAGTAATGCAGGTGGATGTTGTGGTGAGGTTGTTAGTTGCTGTGGCGTTTCTGATGATACAGCCATTAATACTTTGGTTTCTACGCGTATGGGTTACTCTGAAGGTGATTTGAAAAATGTGCCTTCTGGGGCTGATATGGGCTTGGGATGTGGGAACCCTCGTGCTATTGCAGGTTTGATGGCTGGTGAAGTGGTCATGGATTTGGGTAGTGGTGGTGGTTTTGATGCTTTTTTAGCAGCCCATGAAGTAGGTGAATCAGGTCGTGTTATTGGTATTGATATGACACCAACGATGATTTCTAAAGCACGCAAGAATGCAGAAAAAGGAAAGTTTTCACAGGTGGAGTTTCGTTTGGGTGAAATTGAGCATTTACCTGTGCCTGATAATACGGCTGATGTGATTATGTCTAACTGTGTAATCAACTTATCCCCCAATAAACCGCAGGTTTTTCGTGATGCTTTCCGGGCATTGAAACCTGGCGGACGCTTGGCAATTTCGGATGTGGTTGCAACGTGTGAAATGCCAGAAGAGATGAAAAATGACCCAGTCTTGCATGCCGGCTGTATGGCAGGTGCATCGATGGTGGATGATTTGATTGGCATGATGAAAGATGCTGGTTTTGAACAGGTGGTGGTAGAACCAAAAGATGAAACACGTGAATTTATTCGCGATTGGGCTCCAGGGCGCGGTGTTGAAGATTATGTTGTTTCGGCGCGAATTGAAGCAGTGAAACCGAAACCATGTTGCGCAGGGTCTTGTTGATAAATACTTGGTTGTCCAAATTTCCGAGGGTGTCATATTTTTTTTGCTTGTATTTCTGAGTGCAAAATAGAAGAGCTTGATCAGGGCATTATCGCTCGGGAATGAGCTACGAGTTTTTAGTGATTTTCCGCTGGCTCATATTCACTGACTTAATTGCATTGGTGGTGTAGATGAGCTTGCGGATTTCCGAGGGTAATCGAAGAAAAGAATAATCCGCTACCAGTTTCTTCGCCATGATTGGGCAATCGATGGGTAGGCTTTATCCTACATTTTTTCAAAAGTCAGCGGGTGCAGCTCCATAAATAGCGTACAGGCCAGCAGCAACCTCCTTATGCATCTTCCATGGAACAAAGTTCAGGGTACCCTAAAAGAAATTTGAGTCAAAGCGTAATGGGAGCGATGAAGTGTTGTGTCCCTCGGAACCACGACCGATAGGGGATATTCAACAAAACCTTACAGCATAGCATATTCATGCGGTTGTTCACCATCAGGCTTTTAAATAGTGTTTTTCTTTTTTTGAGGAGAGGGGTGTATGATATTTAAGTTGTTCCTATCAGTTTTCTTACTATGTTCATCAAGTATAGCCCATGCTAAATGTGGCGATACCACCGGAAACCATGATTGCGCAGATGGCACTGATATTTGGGCATATATTGTTATCGCTATAGTCCTTATGGTGATTTACGGATATGTATCATCGAAGTATTCTGATTGGAAGAAGAAGAAAAACAGGGAAGCTAATTTTCCACAAGCTGAAAACTCTATAAAAAAAGGCGTGGCCTACAATGTTATATTAAATAGTGGGCACAAGTTCAACACTGTAGAGGTCCTTGGTGTCATTGAAAATGAAGAGGATGAAATTACATTTGCTAACTGGGAAGGATTGTTCGTGTTAGTTCAAGAGAATGGAAAGAAAATTTTTGTTAAAAGGGCTTCTATTCGTTTTATCGAAGAAGTTTAATAACTGGTCCTGAACGTGTGTTTATGGCAGGAAGCAGACGCTAGCCGAACCAGCACAACCCCATCGTAATTGTTGATCTATAAAAAGTAGTGCTTGTGTCAAATAGGTGTTGTTTTTTTCCTGCTTAGTAAAAGTGAATAGTTTATTGCCTTAAAAAGCCAATAAGGGCTATTTATTAGAGAGGTAAGTGTAAAATAATGTATTTTTTTAGAGTTACCCAAAGAGTTCCGACAGTCCCTCACCATATCACTCAAAGTGAAGCCTATGTTGGATAGAGTTTCAAATTGGACAGAGTTGTTGGCCAGTGATGATCAGAAATTATTTGATGATGTTCGAATGCATGAGCGGACAGGGCGACCACCGGTGGAGATGTCATCCATTGCTGGTCGCGAATTAGGCCGAAAGAAATCTGGGCTAAAGAGAAGTGAGGGTAATTAAATATTATAATGGGATGGTCCGTTCCGCTCCCATACGGCATCGCAATGTGCCAAAATAGGATAGTCCGGTGAGGACAACTATTTACCAAGGAGTGAAACGAACCATGACAAATTATATCA
>Ga0316204_10000917_pt1 | contig 92038 bp, 77 predicted proteins | sample 6monrhotite_MG_2_FD_205661 | JGI IMG/M metagenome (GOLD analysis project Ga0316204, IMG submission 205661) | Microbial mat bacterial communities from mineral coupon in-situ incubated in ocean water Damariscotta River, Maine, United States -... | ecosystem: Environmental > Aquatic > Marine >... | reverse complement strand
GAAGATCGTATTACAATGGGCCATGGCTTGGTTTCTCCTTTTATTACAGTGTTTGTGGTGAACTTATTGTAACAAATCGGAGAAAACCAAGCCTCTATATTTCCCTAGTTAACGGGACAGCAGTGAAAATTTATGGAGAATATTTAGTTGTTGTTTTATTATTAGCTACTCTCTTTGTTTTATATATCAAGCGTTACGCTTTTCAACCAGTCATGTATCTGGGAATCTCGGCGTCTATTATTTTAACAATAGTTAGCGAATTGGCGTTTACCATTTACGCTACGGCTGATGATATCGCCAATATGTTAGGCCATATTTTCAAGCTATACTCCTATTGGTTCATCTATGTTTCCATCGTAAAAACGACATTGACTGATCAGTTTTCTTTAATGTCTCAAGGTTCGCGAACTTTTGATGCTATACCGGATTCAGTGGTGATTGTGGATGCAGGCGGGTATATTCGTAGTGCAAATAATGTAACTACTGAATTCACAAGCGAAGTAGTAGAAAACATAATTGGAGAGCATGTTCATCCTAGATTCCATGATAATAATTTGAGTGAAAATGAATGTAAGCTTTGCATTGCCATTAAAAATGAATCCCATTATTCGACAGAGCTTTGCAAACTTGAATTTAACAAAGAAAAATGGGTTGATATTACGCTATCTCCTACTTATGAAATATCTCAATTACCTGGAATGATTCAGATTACCCGAGATATTACCAAGAGAAAGGAAATCGAAACTTCCCTCTTTGAAACTGAAAAAGCAATTAGTGAGAGGAATGAACTACTAAACTCGATCATTTCCAATATGCAGGATCTCATTTTTCGTACGGATATGGACGGAATAGTTCAGTGGGTTTCAAGAGTACCAACCGAGAGAATCGGATATACGGCTGAGGATATTCTACAAAAAAACATCTCGAAATTATATAAGAATTCGGGTGATAGAGAAGGCTTTCTTGCATCTTTGTATGCAAACGAAGGGAAAGTCAGTAATTATGAGATAGAAATGATAACAAAATCTGGTAGCTCAATCTGGTCCTCGGTAAATGCGCGTCTGATATATGATAGTGATGGTAATGCACAAGGAATTGAAGGTTCTGTGAGAGATGTAACGCCATTAAAAAAATCGGAAATTGAGTTGCTGGCATATAAAGATCGCTTGCAAGAATTAGTTAAAGAACAGACCTGTGATCTGGTCTCTGCAAAAGACCAGGCGCAAATGGCGGAAAGGGCTATGTCGACATTTCTCACCAACATGTCACATGAATTGCGAACGCCGCTACACGGAATATTGAGTTTTGCAAACTTTGGTATCAAAAAAATAGATATTGCGACAAAGGAAAAATTGCATTCCTATTTTTCCAGGATTGAGCAAAGTGGTCAGCAGTTATTACGTTTGTTGAACGATCTTCTTGATCTTTCTAAATTGCGGGCGGGTAAAATGAATTACGACTACAAAAAATTTGAGATCCAGAATATTATTTCGAAGGTTGTATTGGAGTTTTCCAGCCTTGTAGAAGAAAAAAACATTGAAATAGTGGTGGATAATAAATACAAAGAACTCATTATTAATGCTGATCATAATAAGATATTACAAGTGCTGCGCAATCTTATCTCAAATGCCTGGAAGTTTTCGCCGGAAAATAAGAAAATTTATATCACGGTGAAAGTTAAAAACAGTCATGTTGAACTGATTGTAGAAGATGAAGGGATGGGAATCCCAGATGCAGAAATGAAAACAATATTTAATGCTTTTGAGCAAAGTAGTAAAACCGCGTCTAATGCTGGAGGCACTGGGTTGGGGTTATCCATTTGTAAAGAGATAATCGAGAGTGGCCACAGTGGTTCTATAAAAGCAGAAAATATAAAACCTACAGGCGCAAGATTTGTGATAAGTATGCCTATTGATAATGTCGCAGTGTAGACCCTAACGTTTCAGAATAATCCGGCAAAAAGTCATTTTATTGCTTTATTTACTGCATCTAAGGGCTGATACTCGCTTTTTCTAAAACTCACAATAAGTGGTATTGATCATTTCAGAAAAAACTCCGTTCAGCCCTTATATACAGCAACTAAAGCCTTTTACCTCGAATTATTTTGAAACATTAGGGTAGATATTCCATGTCCAACGGCTTTTTCTAGTTAAACGATCAAAAAATCTGATTCAAAACTAATTCCCTTGCCGCACGTTATGCTAATTTTCACGTTACAGAATTATTACCGAATGGTAACTGGTAAAAATTGGTCTAAACTCGATAATAGACTCATGTTTAATTCAACTTGGTATGTTAGGAGAAGGTAATGAAGCGTATTTTTAATAAAAGAATTGGTTTGTTATTTGTACTACTTCTTCAAGTTCCATTGATATCTGCAACCACTATTGATAGCGCAATGACGTTTTATAGTGACTCAGGGCGTTTGTCTTTTGATGCTGTTAGAGGAGAAAATATCTGGCACAAAAAGTATACTGCTGAAGATGGTTCTACAAGAAGTTGTGGTACTTGTCATGGTGACGATTTGACAAAGAGCGGTAAACATAAAAAAACGGGTAAAGTCATCGATCCTATGGCTATATCTGTTAATCCTGACCGATATACAGACATGAAAAAAATTAAAAAATGGTTTAAACGAAATTGTAAGTGGACCATGGGTCGTGAGTGTACCAGCCAGGAAAAAGGTGATGTTTTAAAGTATCTATCCCAACTTAAATAGGTAAGGAGTCTGGAAATGAAATCAAGACGTGTATCAATAATGATTACATTATTACTAACTGTGTTATTAGTTTCGACTGTTTATGCTGATTCTGATTCAAAAGGTTGGTTTTTTTCTCGTAGCAGCACTGCGGGAGTAGCACCGGTCACAAATGATGTATATAAAGAAGAATGTGGAGCTTGCCATTTTCCTTTTCAACCCGGCTTGTTACCGGCAAGATCCTGGGAAAAGCTGCTAAGTGTCAAGTCGCTAGAAAATCACTTTGGTGAAAATGCTGAACTTGACGATGCAACAAGAATTAAAATCCTCAACTATGCTAAAGAAAATGCGGCAGACAAATCTTCGTTTAAACGATCTAAAAAAATGAATGCATCTATAAAACCAGGAGACACACCATTAAAAATTACAGATGTATCCTACTTTAAGGATAAGCATCACGAAATACCTAAACGCCTGATTATTGATAATGCAAAGGTTAAATCATTGAGTAACTGTAGCGCATGTCATCAGAAAGCAAGCGAGGGGGTTTATGAGGAAGATACTGTCAGCATTCCTGGCCATGGCCGATGGGAAGATTGAAAATAGGGTTATGATTCTTCTTTTGTAATTGAGAAAATATACCGTATAATTTGTCCAGACTAGAGCTAATGTTTCATTAGCTCTTTTTTTTGCCTAAATATCAGGAGATAAAGTGGAAAACCTATTCCTTGTTATAGAAATCATATTCTTTGTCTTTATCCTTGGTGTGTTTGGTTTTTATTTTTATCTTCGCAAACAAACACGAATTAAGCGTTCGAAGGAATAGTGTGTGAAATTTTAATCGCTATGGATATATTAATTATAAAAGTCGTAATCTTGTAAGAGTTTAAACCAATAGGTGGGCGATAAATGGCAGTCATCAACATGGTGTGAGCCATTCGAAATACCTGAGTCGCAAACCGTATTTGAATAAGTGTCGATAGTCTGAAAATCATATTCATGGCTGAGTTTCATTAGATGATTGTTGAATATCTTTATGATTAATAATAAGTTTTCAAACTGTTTATCATCATAATGTTTTTTCTCTTTATTTGTTGCAGGAATACCACAGATAATGACTTTTAGTTTCCTTTTGGATGTTCTGGATTTGATGAAATCTAGATAATTTTTAATTATTGGTAAAACTATATTGGAAATATTCTTATTCGTTTTTTCAAGTTGATGAATAATTCCTTCATTTATTCGGCAATCAATCTCTCCAAACAGAAACATGACAGTAGAGCCTTCAGGGATATTGTTAAGTGAAATATCAAAACTTGATTTAAATTTGTTTTTTTCTGCATTTGCTAAATGCCACATTTTTGACCCAACAACCAGCTGAGAAGATATTAAATAGTTTCCATCAGTTTTTGGGATTCGTAGATTAGCTAATGCAAGTGCATGGCTATCACCAATGGCATAAATTGTTTTATTGATTACGGTTGAAGGAAGATAATATTGCTGTTTAATTGTGTTTATGAGTGAGTAAAGATAACTATAGTAACCACTAGTAAAAGCATTAAGTGTCGAACCCAGTTTTTGGATTTGTTCGACTAGTGTCTCTAGCAATGCTTCACAGGATTTAACATTGTTGTTTAACCAGTGATAGATCGATAAGTATATTTTCAACTCAATAGAAAGTGTTTCATCAATATCACAGTTGATTAAATAAGCCTCAATCTCGTCTCTCATCGTTTCAAGCTTCTGAGAGGCTTGATAACACATGATGAGATTGTGTTTAGCTTCAATAAAATTATTAGAACTAGTGTTTAATTGTGTAAACAGGTTAATGGCCTCTTCAAACACACCCTCTTCAAAAAACAGAGTACCAAGATTTGCTTTAGCTTTGTCAAACAAATTATCAATAGCGATGACTTGTTGATAGAGATGTTTTGCTTCAGTAAAGTATTTTTTCTGCTGGAAAATATAGCCAAGGTTGAACAGAATGGTTGGTGTTTCTAATCCTCGAATTGTCGCGTTTGTATAGAGTGATTGTGCCTCATCTTCGCGTGCGGTATTCGTTAAAATTGTACCGAGATTTACGATTGCCGCTTCATGATCTGGATTCCGATTCAGTAGAAGTTGGTAAACGTCTTCTGATTCTTGGAACTGTAAATTCTTCTGTAAAATGTTTGCTTTTGTAAACAATATTCTTTCATCAGAACTGTTGTAAAGAAGAGCTGTATCTAAGAGTTCAATCGCTTTTGTAAAATCTCCTAAATCGTTTATTGCCACTGCCCCATTAATGTAAGGATCCGTAGACGTGGGAGCGAGTTTGATGGCTGTTTCATACTCAGAAAGTGCTTTATCAATATTGCCGGTTTTGCTTAAAATATTGCCAAGGCTGTTATGGAAGGTTGCATTATTAGGGATTAATTCGCAGGCTTTTTTTGCCAGTCCAATGGCTTCTTCGTATGACTCAGTTGTATACGCGATAATTCCAAGAAGGTGGTAAGGTTCTGCAAAATCCGGCGCTTGAGCTAGTGATTTTTCACAGTAGTTTACGGCATCTGAAAACTGATTTTGATTGAATGCATTTACAGCATTTTTATAAAATATCTTCGGCGTATCGTCTTGTCTTCGCATATAAACGAGCGTTCAAGAACTATACCGTGGTTTAAGTACAAAAACGTTTTATAAGATTGGAAATTATAGTAATCATCGGATCGATTCTCTCCAACGCAATATATTCATCGGGTTGATGTGCCTGGTCGATATCACCGGGTCCCAGGATAATTGTGTCAATTCCCAGTTGTTTTAGGTATGGTCCTTCTGTGCAAAATGCGACAGAACCACATTTGTGTTTGGTCAGATTTTCTGCTTCCGTCACTATAGGGGAATTATGTGGCGTTAACAGTGGTGGGGTTGCTGGAGACAAGGAATGAACATTCCATTTTATGCGCCGATTCTTCAAAGTTTGATCAATATGCTCTGATAGCTCATTTCGTAGCTCATCTATATTCATACCCGGCAGTGGCCTGAGATCTATATGGAGTTCACATGAACCGCAAATACGGTTTGGATTATCGCCCCCAATAATGTGTCCTAAATTTAACGTCGGGAAGGGTACTTTAAAGTTTTCGTTTTTGAATCTCTTCTGCAGAGATGTTCGCCACTTGAGGATTTCTCCGATAACGTCATGCATTGCCTCTAATGCATTCACGCCTAATGAGGGATCACTGGAGTGTCCTGCCTGTCCCACAAGACGGATTGATTCCATCATCATACCTTTGTGAGCATTGATTGGTTTTAACCCGGTTGGTTCACCGATGACAGCATAACGCACGTTGGGACATCCTCTTTCAACCAGCATCCGCGCGCCTTCCATTGAGCTTTCTTCGTCTGCCGTTGCAAGAATAAAAATGGGTTGTGCTAATTTTGAAACTTCTATCTTACGAACGGCTTCTATGACCAATGCAAAGAATGCTTTCATATCGGAAGTTCCCAAACCATAAAAGCGATGATTCAATTCGATCAATTTAAAGGGGTCATGATTCCAACGTTGTTCATCATAGGGCACAGTGTCTGTGTGTCCCGCAAACATGAGCCCCTGGCTTTCTGGATTCACAGGACCAATTCTGGCAAGCAGATTAGCTTTATGAGGTTGTGTTGGCAATGGCATGATTTCTACTTCAAAACCAAAATCCTCTAACCATTGAGCAAGCATATCGATGACAGCTCTATTGCTGATATCAAATTCAGGACTAACACTGCTCATGGACGGCGTCGCAATCAATTTTTGCAACATTTCTATCATTGATAATGAGGAATTATTCATGGTTTTTGATTAGAAAATTGAATAGGTACAACTATATTACTCAAAGACGCATCTTGTATACACAGTAGGGTTGAAATTTAGTTTTACGCCTATAGATATGAGATATAGGTTTGAGTTTTATCATCTTCGGAGTTATACACAGTAAACAAAATGACTTACTGGTCGTTATTGGAATATATAGCGTTAAGGCAGAATATTTAAGATAGTTGAAAAATAACTCACAAATGTGTGTGAATAAAACATTAAGGTAAATTTGGTGTAAAAAGTTAGCTAAGTGGTTAAAAATTAGAGAAAAATTAGACGTGTTTTGAACTTTAGGTATTGAACTTATCTGCTAATTTATGTCTAATAAATTTAGGTGTATGTAGAAGTAAATTGGAGTGAATATTATGCGTAAATATAATCAACCTGTGCAGGCAAAAGTCAAAGCATTAAAGGCTGAAGACGAACAAAAAACAAACAATTTGACCTCGCTCTATTTTATGAGTGCATTAGTCGTTGGAGTATTTGCGGTATTTATACTTCCAAATTTATAGCCACGAATTAATTAATCCAATAAACAAAAAAGTGCCACACTGTTTTATACAGTTGGCGCTTTTTTGTTCCCATCTTATTTTGCAAATTCTTATTCCTAAGCTAACCATCGGCCTTTGATGGTTTGTGGGTTGGCATTAGCTGATATAAAAGGCCCCACGCGAACTTCATCGGTATTTCTTATCGACCAACAAGGCGTAATCCCTGCAGCTATGATTTTTTCGGCGGCACGTTCAGTGAGTAATACTTCTGCACATGGGTAAGATTCTTTATCACCGTGTTCGTCAGCATATATATGAATAGGTAAATTGGTGATTTCATTAACCTGACCAGGTTTGAATTGCCACTGATGCTCACTGTAGGAAACCGCCAGTATATAGGTGATGGCTAGGCCTCCGTTGCTCCAGAGATAGTGATAATGATTAGGAGACGGCATCTCCTCGTAATCAAAACTTTCCACTGTGTTACTCTTACTTCCGTAAGGCAATCTGAGAAGAAATCGAGGAAAACCAAATGCGAGATGCTGTGATTGATATGAACTCCTTAAGTCATTCCACGTAGACAAAACTTCAGGCTCCAGGGAGTAGGTCCAATCTTCATAGTCAGGTGTTTTATTAATATCTTCACAGCCAAAAAAAGTACTTGGTATTTCTGAGACAAAGCTGGCATCACATTCAGCAGCATAGCTTGATAAAGTCTTTAACAACTGAATATCATTAACGGTTTCTTTAAATTGATAATGGCCTAATATCAGCGACCACGGTGTAGTGCTATTCGCTGAGTTATAAGGTTCAATAATATTTCGATAAAGCTCTGTCGATAAGATACTGTCTTGATCCAGATCATTTGCCAGCTGCTGTTGGCTTATGTCCGCGATGAAGATTTTAAGTTTACTATCAGTTGTCAATCGTCGCACCAGAAAATATATGCCGCGCCATAATGATTCCAAAGATTGAAATTTATCCGAGTGGAGAATTTGACTCATTTCGTTAGCAATTGCAGAGTCAGTAATTTTAATATATTCAGGCTGTTTTGGATTTGTTGCAGGTGATATATAAGGGGCAATGATATCTTTGATAATACGCTCAGCAATATTATTCGGTGAGATTTGATTAGTCGATTGTTGACGGTTTTCTGTCGTGTCGAGTAAGGAGTCCAATAAATTGCCGGGCTGTTGAATATCTTCAGTGCCAGGATTTATTGGCTGGTTTTCAGTCACAGTTGTCGAATTTTGATTTGTCCATTTGTTAATTTCTTCAGCAGCAGTGGGAAAGGTATCAGTATTTGATAAACGGCGTTTTAATGATCTTAATTCTGAGAATAGTTTCAGTGAACCATAAAGATAATCTGGTTCAAAATGTTCAAGTTCTTTAAACATTAAGCGTTCGTTTGAAAGGTTAAGAGAGGGCGAGAAACGTTCAAATACATCTTCAAAATTGTCTCGGTCAATTTCTATTGGTTTAAGGGGGTGATGAGATTCAGTCTCAGCGGAAAAATTTCCAAGGATCAATAAGTGGAACGGAATGTCTTTCGATGTTGGCGTTGATTGGTTTTTCCCATCACCGATATTTACACTACCTAAATTAATTGTGCTTGTTGGCATTAAGGCTTCCTTTGTATTTAATTTGATGGTGATGTAAGTGCATCACCTGCGTCATTAAGTAAACGTTTATAATCATCTAAAATGGCGAGCAAAACCGGATGTTCCGAAGAGAAGTTAGATTCAATTAAATTGATGGCTTGCTGGTATAACTGATCTGATTTTGTATACATTTTTTGTTTATGATAGATAGACGCGATTTTTGCCAGCGTTTGAGAGTAGATGGGATCTTTTTCACCCAGCTGATTTCCAAAAATTGTATTGGCTTGATTGAGTTTTTGTTCTGCTTCTGAATATTTTTCTTTTAATATAAATACGTCAGCTACCTTGTTTAGCGAATCAGCGAGCGCTAAATGATTCTCGTCTAATTTATTTTCATTGATTGTTAAAGCCTGAAGAAGATATTTTTCTGCATTTAATATTTCATTTTTTTGAAAAAGTAAGGTTCCATAGTTGTTGGCAGTTAAAGCATATAATGGGTGTTCATCACCAACGGAATCGGAAAGGATTTTAAGAGCGCGCTTGAAAAGCTTATCGGCTTCTTGCTGTTTATTGCGACTCATAAATAATACCGCTTGATTATTAAGATTAGTTGCAAATTCAGGGTGATTCTCACCTAAAGAAGTCGCTAATATTTTTTCTGCTTTGTGATAAAAATTCTCAGCTTTATCAAAATTATTGAGCCTTCTTGCATAAATTGCCTGATTATTTAAATTGTGCGCAATGAATGGATGATTTTGATTGGTTGTTATGTTGAATATTCGTGCCGAGTTGGTAATGTGTTCTGCAGCAGTTTTTAAATCATCTTTTTGAAGATAGAGTCCTGCTAGATTATTCGTACTTTCCGCTGTTTTTACGTTAGTAGCACCCAGTGTGGTAGTAAATAGTCTGATAGCTTCTTCATAGAGTGGCATGGCTTGTTTATATTTTCCATTTGAACTCATTCTGTCAGCAATATCATTTAAACTAACAGCAACATCGATATGCTTGCCACCAAACAGCGCCATTCTAATATCAAGCGCATCTTTTTGATATTTAGCAGCGATTGCATAATCACCTAATGCAGAAGCCAGTAAGCCTTGCTCATTGAGTAGTTGTGCTTTTAACGGGTGTTGCTTTTTTGTGAATATTTTTAAAGCGTTGTCAGCATCATTTAGCATGGCGTTGGACTCTTGATAGTTTGCCATTATGCGGTAGAGTTCACCCAGTGCTATATAACTGCGGATTAGATCAGGATGTGCTTTTGTTAGAAATTTTTTCCGGGCTTTTAATATTCCCTCCTGTGCTTTTATAGCCTTTTTATAATTAGCTTGTTCTGTATCGATTAGCGCTAATCCAAATTTGTTATCAAGCATTACCATAATATTGGATTGAAAAAAACGTTTGCGTATCTGTTGAGATTGAAGATAAAAGGATTCTGCGTTATTAAATTGGCCTAACTGATAATGAATATTGGCAAGCAATGTTAAATCAGCAGCATATCGTGGGTGCTGTTTTCCAAATTTCGACTTGTTTAAGCGTAAGCTTTTTAAAATTGTTTTATGAGCATCCTTAAATTGACCAGTTACTAATTGATAGTTTGCCAAACTATATAATGTGTCGGAGATTTCCGGTGCGTTTTCAGAGAGATATTTTTGCTGAATCGTCAGCGCCTTGTAGTGTTGAACCTTGGCTAGTTTGTAGTTTGCCAAAATAGTGTTTATTTTACCCATTTGATATAGCGTATTGGCGATGACGAGATCATCAGAACTCAAGTTGGGATTCAATTTGTCAGCCAGTGATTGAAATAGAGACAGCGCTTTTTCATACTTTGCCTGCAGCAAATAAGTTTCGGCAAGTTTAGATAAACCGCTAGCGTATTCTTTACTTTCGAGTCCATGCTCGATTTCCAAAATTGTTAATGCTTCTTCGTATAAGCTAGCAGCTTGCTGATAGTCTCCGAGAATGACTAGCACATCAGCATGATTGGAGATTTTTTTAGCGAGTCGAATATCTTCTGCATCTAGTACCGTTCTCCATTGCTCTAATACCTGGCTGTAATAATGGTTTGCTGATGAGTAATTGTTTTGCAGCAAATAGAGTTCTGCTAGCTTGTCCAGCACGTCCAATCGTGTCGGATCATTAGGCGGTAAAGTAAGTGCGTAATTATCGAGAAGCTTATTGTAAATGTTTTCGGCTTTGTCGTATTTCTTCAAATAGACGTAAACCTGCGCTAATTGCCTATAATGTTTTTCAAGTACAGCATTATCCGGCAATATGCTACGTTCCCAAATGGCAGATGCACGCTCAAAGCTTTCTTCTGCTTTTTCATACTGTTTAGTAACAAAATAATGTTCTCCCAGCGCATTAATGTAAACGGCTACATTGGGATGATGTTTTCCTAATATTTCATTGTGTACATCGATAATAACTTCTGTTTGTTTAGGATCACGCTTCACTGGTGCAGCAACAAGATAATTTTGTTCTATGAGTTTTAGGATTGTTAGCTTGTTTGAATGTTCGCTAATCGGTATTTGATTAATAGTATCAATAAACAAGTCGATTGCTTTATGGTGGGACAAATTAATTTGATTAACCAGGGCCTGCCAAAAAGTGACAACCCAGAGCTTCGCTTTATGATCATTATTCAATAGTTTGCTTTTGATTAAAGCATCATCAAAAGTAAGCATTTTAACCGAAGAAAAAAATGCGTCTTCGGTCGTTGTGATATTGGTTGCGTTGGATTTGTAATTATTAATAGATTGCTGCAAAAGATAATAGGCACTGCTCATCGTATCAATTAGGGCATCATCTAATTCACGACCTTTTGAATGAGCCAGCTTCTCAAATGCGGCTCGTTCAGCTTCGGTAAATGCTCTATTTTTTTCGAGTGATTTTTGTAAAGCCTTAGATGACTCGATTTGCTCGGGCGATGGTTGAGTTTTTTCAACAACCGTTCCTGGAAGCATAGGGGGGGGAGATTGTTGTTCAGTTTGCTGTGATTCATGCTTCTCTTTGGCGAAATAATATATCACGACTGTTGACGCAGCAAAAACGCCGGCTATGGCGAGTAGCTTAATGGCCGGATTGGAAGCTGTAACTGTACTCATAACTTAGTTTCCATTAGTGCAAATTCTATGTGCCCATAATGTATCATGTTACATGCCTGAAATATGGGTAATTTACCTCTTCTCGACTATTTAAGACAGCCTGACTGTGCTGATGAAAGAATGATATGAAAGGAGGAAAATGGATATAATAAGTAGCGTTAGATTACTTATTATGCAGAGTTAATGTGGTATCTATGAATGAAAATGATTAACCCATATTGCGTGTTATTTTTGCTTTCTGTTTAAGGAAAAATTTTGTACGTGTACGAGGATTATGTTTTTTGGGTGCAGGCAAGGTTGCCGCTAATTCAATTGCCTGGGTTTTGCTTAATTGTTGGGCGCTAATTCCCCAATAGCGTTGTGCTGCTGCTTCAATACCATAAACACCTGGGCCAAATTCGGCAACGTTTAAATAAAGCGTTAAAATTCGGCTTTTTTTCAGATTTTGCTCCATGGCATAAGTTAACAACAACTCATGCCACTTACGTAGGGGATTGCGTGATGTGCTTAAATAGAAGTTTTTAACTGTCTGCTGCGATATCGTTGATGCACCATAAACAAATCTTTTTTGGCTCCAGTTATATTCCATAGCTTTCTTGAAAGCTTCGGTATCTATACCATCGTGTGAAAAAAAGCGTGAATCTTCTGCTGTTAGTACTGAGCGCACCATATGATCAGGAATATCATTCCAGCTGATTGGGGACCAGCGTAGTTTTGGTAAATTTCTGTTCTGCCAACTTTCCCTCTCATATCTTTCTATGAACGCAGATTTAATCACTGGTCCATCTGCATACCATTTCCATTCAGGCCAAATAGCGATCATATAACCTGTGTCGATCAAAAATACGACGATAAAGATGTGGATAAACCAACGGAAAAACAGTTTTACTTTGGGGAATGATTCCAGGAATCGTGAATTTAAGGCGCGAACTTTAGAAAAAAGCTGAAATTTATCGGAAAGTTTCTGATTTGCTTTTTTCTTGGATTTTACAGCCATAAGTTTCAAGGTCCTAAAAGGGGTGGTAATTCTACCCTGACTTTCGGATTGTCTCATTAAAACTTGAAAACAGGGAACTTTGTGCGCTTAATAATTGTTCATACCTAAATCCCAAACGTTATGGGTATAGACTCAAGATAATACAGGCGCTGCCGATTTTATCTGACACAAGGATTATTAGTATGAATTATCCGAGCTTAAAAGATTGCTTATTGGACTAAATTACCTAGAGGGACTTTATTGATGGCAAGTAAATCATCAAGCGCAGATACACAACAACGCGACAATTTGATGAAGTCGGTAGATGAACGTACAAAATTAGCCGGTGCAAATCGCTTGGAAGTGCTTCTTTTTAGCTTGGGCTTTGACGAAAACACAGGACGTGAAGAGGTGTTTGGTATTAATGTCTTTAAAGTGCGCGAAGTATTAAATTCTCCTGCTATTACTCATGCGCCTGATATGCCTCCTGCTGTGGCTGGATTAGTTAGCCTGCGCGGGGTTATGGTTCCTGTGGTTAATGTCGCCAAGTTTTGTGGCATGCAATGTAAAAAGGAACCTGGTGTATTAATAGTGACTGAATATAACAAACAAACACAGGCTCTATTGGTAGACTCTGTGGAGCACATTTTGCGTATGGAGTGGAACGAAATCAAAGTACCACCGCCAATGCTTGCCCATCGTTTCGGTGGTTTATTGACCGCAGTTACGGAGATTGAAGATAGTCGCATTGTGATGATACTCGATGTTGAACGTGTGTTATCAGAAACTGATCAATTTGGCAATGACATAGATGAGTTACAGGGAATCGAAAAACTCGATGGTGAGATGACGATTTTATATGCCGATGATTCATCAATGGCAAGAAAACAGATTGAAAAAACGTTAACCCATTTAGGTGTTAACTTTATTGCCACACGTAACGGTAGTGAAGCGTGGAAAGTGCTTGAAGATTTAAAACATAGAGCTAATACCTCAGAGAAACCAATTACTGATTTTGTAACTGCCGTGTTGACGGACGTAGAAATGCCAGAAATGGATGGTTATGTTTTAACGAAAAAAATAAAAAATGATACGATGCTTCAAAAACTACCAGTGCTCATGCATTCATCTTTGTCAGCTGACGCTAATGTGAGTATTGGTAAAGCCGTTGGTGCTGATATTTATGTTCCAAAATTCAGTTCAAAAGAACTATCTGATTCACTGAAAGCAGTTTTGGAAAAATGTAAGAAACAAGAACATTAAATATTTAGTTTCACATAATAAACCATTCCATTTACACATACTCTTCAAAGATACCCGTGACGTTTGAGATTTAGGTGTGCAATTACACTTATATTTCAAATATCACGGGTATAGCTTCAATCAAACTTAATTTTATGGCTGAGGCCATGTTATCCCAATTCCTCGATGCTTGATGCGGAAGCAAACTGATGGGGACGTAAAATTCGTTTCGCCTCTAGAAGCGAGCTTCCGTTCACTGTTTTTATACATGAAATCTCGTCCATACCTATCAAAAACGTTAAAGATTGATGGATTCTATGCCGCAAAGTAACTATGTAAAAGATACCTTCAGATAATCTTACGACGTTTGTAAATTTAGTTTCGTGAAATTATTAAGTAAGGAATAAATATTAATTTTTTAGTCAGAACTGAGTTGGATCTATAAATGAATGAGTTATTAGGAGCCGGGAGCAATATCACGTGAAATATCTAGCTAATTTAAAAATAGCAATCAAAATATGGATTATTGCAGGGATTGCTTTAACAGGAATGATCGTTATATCAGCGTTATCAATTATAGGTATCAACGAACTTGAGCATCAAATTGCTGCGATTGCTAAATACGATATGCCTTTGACTAAAGAGGTTACTTCGATTACAGAACAGCAGCTGGAGCTGGCAGTCTTGATCGAGAAGGCAATACGTTTAGGTCCAATCAAAGAGTCTAATGAAGAAGCAGCGACTCAATATCAAGAAGTAGAGCACAAATTTGAAATAGTAGATAAACAGATTATCACGCATATTGAAACAGCGAAAAATATTCTTGATGCTGTTTTATCTACAATAAATCATCCCGATGATGTCAAAGAATTTGAGAGTCTTAAAAGTGAAATTCTTATCATTGAAAAAGAAGTGAAGTTGTTTGACGAGCATACTAAAGAAATTTTTCATAATTTTGACAATGGCGAGATTGATCATGCCCTTGAAAAATCGCACGGTGCTGAGGTAGAAGCGGAGAAAGTCGTCAAGCATCTAGAAGCATTTCTTGGAAAGATAGAGGTTCTTGCTGAAAAACGTACATTAGAAGCAGATGAAACAGCGATTCACGCAATGATTCAAATTTCGATTGTCGCTGCTATTTGTTTTGCGTTGGTGTCACTACTCGCATTCTTTGTTGGTCAAGGCATCATTAAGCCGGTGAATCAAATGCTTGCTGCATCGCTTGATTTGAAAGATGGCGAAGGTGATCTGACGCAACGTCTACCAAATTTCGGCAAAGATGAAATCGGTCAAACTGCTGAGGCATTTAACGGTTTTGTAGAACGTATGCAGGGTGTGATGATTGAAGTTCGTTCAGCCGTTGAGGGAATGACATCTGCCACAGAACAAGTGAGCTCAACTTCTCAAAGCCTAAGCCAGGGTGCTTCCGAACAAGCGAGTAGCATTGAAGAAACTTCCGCATCGTTAGAACAAATTTCTGCATCAATTGATCAAAATGCGGAAAATTCAAAAACAACAGATTCCATTGCAACTGATGCTGCGAAAGATGCATCAAAAGGCGGTGAAGCTGTGGGTAATACCGTAAATGCTATGAAACAGATAGCGGATAAAATTGGTTTGATAGAAGACATTGCCTACAAAACAAATTTGTTAGCACTGAATGCGGCAATAGAAGCTGCAAGAGCAGGGGAACACGGAAAAGGTTTTGCGGTTGTTGCTGATGAAGTGCGAAAACTTGCGGAACGTAGCCAAATGTCAGCACAGGAAATTAATGAACTTTCAACGGAAAGTGTTCAGGTTGCCGAATTAGCGGGTAACTTGTTAACAGAGCTTGTTCCTAATATCACTAAAACGGCTGATTTAGTGCAAGAAATAAGTGCCTCCACCGAGGAGCAATCTTCTGGTGTTAATCAAATTAATACGGCAATTCGTCAATTGGATTCTGTGTCGCAACAAAATGCTGCGGCCTCAGAAGAGTTGGCAGCAACATCAGAAGAATTGAATGCTCAAGCGACAGACCTGTTGAACTTAATTGGCTACTTTAAACTGGAGAAAAATACTGGCTAATCTAATTTGTTAATTGTAGTCAATAAATATTGGTAGTCTTGAGGAATAAAAGTGCTAAATATAAATAATCGCAATTTCTGGATGCCCACAGTTGCAGGGTTGATGCAAGGAGGCATTACTCTTTGGCTAGGGAAAACGATGGATTATTTTGTTATCGCATCAATATCATTAATAGTGGGCATTCTACTGGGCTTCTATTTTTCAAAAAATGGAAAAATTAGTCATGTTGTTGATCCCTTGGGCGTCGTAAATGACGAAATGACAACTAGTGGCGTTGAAGCTACTGATAAAGTGAAGTTGGAAGAGTTTGAGAAAATTAGCAAAAAAGTAGTCGTTATCATTACCCAACAAATTGATAATTCTCGGGAACAAGTTGAGAAAGCAATTACCGATATGGCAAATCGCTTTGGTGAAATAGTATCAAGGATAAACGTTTCAAAACAAGCTTCTGAAGAAGTGTGTCGTGCAAATGGTAGTGAAAACACTATAGATATGAAAGATATTTTTTCAGAAAGCCAACGCGAACTGACGACATTGGTTGAAGGTATGAATAAAGCAACAATGGCTCGACAAGAATCATTAGAAAATTTGAAACATTTAGCTGCTGGTACCGGCGATTTGAATAATATGGCGGAGGCTGTTGAACAGATTGCGTCGCAAACCAATTTATTGGCACTAAATGCCGCGATAGAAGCCGCCAGGGCAGGGGAATTTGGTCGAGGTTTTGCGGTTGTTGCAGATGAGGTAAGGGAGTTATCAGTAAAATCGGGTGATGCGGGGAAAAAAATCGCAGTTAAGGTTAAAGAGTTCAACAACTCAGTAGAAAAAACGCTTGATGAAGCAATGACTAGCATGGAAAAAGATCTCAAGCGGGAAGAAGAGGGGCGGCATGTTATTCAGAAAGTCATGTTGCAACTACATCTTGTCACTGAGGGACTGGCAAAATCTACTGACATATTAACGGAAGAAAATGCAGGAATTGCATCTGAAATTAATGATCTTCTTGTTGCATTACAATTCCAGGATAGGGTTAGCCAAATACTCATTCATGCATGTGATGGATTGCACGAATATGCTGATTTTGTGGCGAACGGTATGAATAGTAGCGACGTGAAATATCATTCACAAAAGCTAATGGATACACTTGAAAATAGTTATACAACTGATGAAGAAAGAAATATACATCAGGGTGAAAAAGTTGAATCCGAGAATGATGGTGGGTTGGAATTTTTCTAATTTTTCGGGGAATAGGTAAGAGGAAACAGTAATGTCAAAAACGATTTTAGTGGTAGATGATTCAGCGTCTTTACGTCAGGTAGTATCAATTGCTTTGAAAGGTGGTGGATATAATGTCATTGAAGGTTGTGATGGACAAGATGGTTTAGATAAGCTCAAGGGTAACAAAGTACATCTTATTGTCAGTGATGTAAATATGCCAAATATGGATGGCCTTACAATGGTGAAATCCATTAAAGCAATGCCTGAATATAAATTCACACCCGTTATAATGTTAACGACTGAATCGGGTCAGGATAAAAAAAGTGCAGGTAAAGAATACGGCGTTCGAGCCTGGATGGTTAAACCGTTCAAGCCAGATCAAATGTTAGATGCGATATCAAAACTGTTACCCGCGTAATCTAATATATCAGGAGACAATGGTATGAATGTGGTTCAAAAAGCAGAAGGGTGCTGTGAACTTTCAGTGGAAGGAGAGTTAACTATATATCGTGCTACTGAATTTCATGAGTTATTAGAAGAAAAGCAAGCTATGTATCAAGCAATTAACCTTGATATGGAGAGTGTCACCGAAATTGATACAGCATGTTTTCAGGTTCTACTTCATCACAAACTAAAAAGCTTGAATCAAAACAAGAAGCTCAATTTGCAAAAATGTAGTGAGCCAGTCCTGGATTTATTTCAAATATTCGGGGTTAGCGGTATATTCATCAACCAATGATAATGGTGAAGTAACAGTAAGAATTCAGAGTAGGGCTTAGTTATGAGTGCACCAGAAGAGACTTTTAAACAAGAATGCGATGATCTGTTGATGACAATGGAAGATGTGTTGTTACAGATGGAAAAGGAACCTCAAAATCCTGATTTTATCGCATCAATATTTCGTTCTATGCATACCATTAAAGGGACATCTGGCGTATTTGGTTTTGACGATGTTGTCAGTTTCACGCACATCATGGAAAGTCTACTAGATAAGATGCGCGATGGTGAAATTGTAGCAAATGATGATTTGATTGCTTTGCTTCTGGATTGTGCAGATCATACCAAAATTTTGGTCGAACATGCGATAAACAAAACAACAATAAGTCCAGAATCAAAAGAAAAAGAACTTTTATTACGTGGTTTACTTTGTAAGTATATTGAAGTTAAGGAACTAGAGCCTGAACTGGTTGAGCGTGAATATGACGAAGATCTTGAAGCAGGATCAACTGTTGAATCTGAATGGTGGCATATATCCTTGAGATTCGATCTTGATGTTTTACAAAACGGAATGGACCCCAGCTCGTTTCTTATCTATTTAGCAAAGATCGGAAGTATCGATCTAATTACAACGATGTTTGATCGTTTGCCAATAGATGATTCGTTTAACCCAGAAGAATGTTATCTCGGGTTTGAAATTAATTATAACTGTAATCAGTCTAAACAAAAAATTGAACAGGTGTTCGAGTTTGTAAGAGATATGTGCACAATACATATATTACCGCCACGAGCCAGCATTAATCATTATGCTCGTGTCATTAGCGAATTACCCGAAAGTAATATGGAGTTGGGAGAAATTCTTGTTGCCAGTGGCTCTCTGACATTAATCGAACTCGATGAAGTATTAGAGGAACAAGATAGATTATCATGTGAAGAATCCGGCGAAGAAGATATCCCAAAACTCGAGGAATTATTGGTTGAGAATAATCTGATTCATCAAGAGTTAGTTGAAGTTGCTTTGAAAAAGCAAACGGGGATTTCAAGTGACGCTGAGTCAGAGTTAAAAGATGAAACTACAAACATTGAAGAAAGTAAAAAGCCTATAACCGCTAAAGCCCAAGATGTTCCCGTTGAAAAAGCAAAATTCGTCCAGACCAGCCGTATTTTAAAAGTAGATGCGGAAAAACTTGATGATTTAATCAACCTGGTCGGTGAGCTAGTGATTGCCGGCGCTACAACAAATATGCTAGCCAATAAAATGAATGATGAAGCACTTCTGGAAGCAGTGTCGAGCGTTAGCCATCTTGTAGAGGAAATCCGAGATAGTGCACTTAATTTGCGCATGGTGCAAATTGGCGAAACCTTTTCACGGTTTAAACGTGTTGTTCGGGATGTGAGCAAAGATCTAGGAAAGGATATTGATCTTTCAATCAGTGGGGCTGAAACAGAACTGGATAAAACAGTTGTTGAACGAATTTCAGATCCGTTAATGCATTTGGTAAGAAATGCAATGGATCATGGCATTGAACAAGGTGAAGACCGTATAAAATCCGGAAAATTAGAAAAAGGTAATCTGAGTCTTAATGCTTTTCATGATTCTGGTTTTATTGTTATTGAAGTTAAAGATGATGGGCGAGGATTAGATAAGGAAAAAATATTAGCAAAAGCCCAGGATAAAGACCTAATTTCATCGGGACAGGTGTTAACTGACCATGAAGTTTACAAACTAATATTTGAACCGGGTTTTTCAACGGCGGAAAAGGTGACGAATTTGTCTGGACGCGGTGTAGGGATGGACGTAGTCAAGCAGAATATTGAAGCACTTCGAGGTACGGTGGATATTGATTCTGAAATGGGTAAAGGTTCTACCGTTAGTATACGGCTGCCGTTAACACTTGCCATTATCGATGGATTTCTTGTGAAAGTGGGTGATTCCTCTTATGTTATACCTCTCGATATGGTTCATGAATGTATTGATTTATCAGCTGAAGATGATGTGCACGATCAGACACAAGGTTATATTAATTTACGAGGTGAAGTTCTTCCGTTTATCCGCTTGAGAGATTATTTCAAGGAACAGGGTAAAGAGCCTTTACACAAAAGTATAGTCGTCGTTCAGTGTGGTGATAATAAAGCAGGTTTTGTTGTAGATGAGTTATTGGGAGAGTTACAAACCGTCATCAAACCGTTGGGTAAAATACTTCAAAATTTGAAAGGTGTGAGTGGGGCAACCATTCTTGGAAGTGGTGCTGTTGCTGTGATTATTGATGTTCCTAATTTAATACAACGAGCAACTCGAGTTTTGCAACATGTAGAGAATAATGTCAGTCATTCACAAAGCAGTATATCTCTGCATTGATAATAGGTAGTTATCATACATGAAACCACATGTTTTATTGGTGTCAGGAACACGGTTCTTTGTTGTGCTTTTGGTGTTGTTGTTTGCTTGTTACGGAGTTTACAATATCATTATCGGCGAACAACAATTGACGATGTCATCAAATATTGAAGATAATCACTTATCATATCTGAAGAAATCAAATAAGCTTAAAGAATTATCTTTCAAAGATGTTGAGGGAGAACAAATATTAAAACAAGTTGAGAATATAGCTAATGTAGCTTCATTTTCATTTGATAATAAAGAAATTAATAAACGGTTAGTAGGACTTTCCGATGAAGTCACCAAAATAAAAGAAGGATTGATAAAACTAAAAAAGTCAGATGGTGAACTAACAAATAACGAAATCAATAAATTTCTCACTTTGGCCTTCGATATAGACGCTGTTGTTTTAAACGATCTGCTAACAATCAATAGATATACAGATGCTTCTAATGATTACATAGTAACATCTTCAGTAATATTTATTCTATTGTTACTATTCTCCTCTTATATGCTGCGATCTATTTACCTATCCTCTCATGTCGTTCCTTTAAAACGCTTAAATGAAAGATTGAAAATGATGTTGCCAGTCTCTGATAACGCAGATCTTAACATGAGTGATAAATATAAACGCAATGAAACTGAGGTGCTGTTCGATGCTTATTCTGCAAGAGTAGGCAAAGTGTTGGATGATGCAAAATGTGGGATCGAAAAAATAGCAGATATAATTAATAGTGTAAATGGTACTTCTGAAATCCTTCGCCAATCTTCAAATGAGCAGGCTGCCAGTATAGAACAGACAAGTGCATCGTTATTGCAACTTACCACTTCAATCAATCAAAACTCTGAAAATGCCAATAATACTTCCAAAATTGCTATTGAAACTTCTAGCCACACAGAAAAAGGTGGAGCAGCGGTGAATAATACCATTAATGCTATGCATGACATATCTAATAAAATTGGTGTGATTGAAGATATTGCCTATAAAACTAATTTGTTAGCGTTGAATGCAGCAATTGAAGCCGCAAGAGCTGGAGAGCAAGGTAAAGGATTTTCTGTAGTTGCTGAAGAAGTAAGAAAGTTGGCAGAAAGCAGTCAACTCGCTGCACGAGAAATTAGTGAATTATCGGAGAACAGTGTAAAAATAGCTGAGAATGCTGGTGAACTTATAAATGGTATTGTGCCTAATGTTCAGAAAACAGCTGAGCTAATAAACGAAATTAGTCATATGTCGATAGAACAATCAAACAGTGTTATGCAAATTAATAGCGTTATTGGGCAGTTGGATACAACTGTAACACAAGGTGTGGATACATCCGTAGATTTATCAAATTTTGCATCAGATGTAGCTCGTCAATTAAGAGATGTAAAACTAATTATTGAATCACTTGGTGTTGAGAATTCAGATTTAGTTCTGCCACAATTAAATGATGACAAAAAGCAGCTCGAAAACGAAGCTACAGCTACAAATACAAAACAGATTAAAAGTAGAGCGCCCACTAAGCGCTTAAATAACATAGTGATACCTAATGATAAGCCGACTAAGTCAGATAGAAAAAAATTATCAAAACAAAATACGAAACACGACGCTAGAACAAAAAATATCGTTGAAAATTCTATTCCAAAAAGCCAGGAATCATCAAAAATACTTAGTAGAGAAACTACAAAAAATATAGCAAAAAAAGACCTTGATAAGAATAAGCAACAAGCTGTTTCTGCTGATAAAAAGCAAAGTAGTTTGAATGTCGTACCGCGAAAAGTATCTAGTCCCAATAAAGATGATGTTGATTCAACAATGCATGTTATAGCAAAAGATCAAGACAACGGCTCCAAGATAGAAACAAGTAAACAAGAAGTTTTAAGTAGACCCAGGCAGATTGCATCAAAGAAAAATGATGATTCTATATTCGATGTCAAACTCAGTGATATCGAAAAAGATTTTGTCAGTTTTTGATAGCCTATGCTTCCGATACACATTAATTATTAGAATAGTAATCAACGGAATGATAAACGTTATTTACATTTCCCAACTAAACATAGGAGTATTAATATGACTGAGCATGCATTAGCCATCGACGAGACTTCGGTCGACGCACAGTCAAATTCAGCAGAAGAGATGAATCGAAAGGTTGAAAAATACCTGACGTTTCGCATAAATGATCATACTTTCGGAACAGAAGTATTTCGCATAAAAGAAATTATTGAGTATTGCCAAATTACCAATATTCCCATCACACATGAGAATGTACGTGGTGTGATTAACTTGCGTGGCAATGTCGTCCCAGTTATTGATATGGCGATTCGAATTGGAATGGAAAAACGAGAAATATCAAAACGTACTTGTATCATTATCGTTGATATTGAGTATGCAGAAGAGCAAATTGAATTGGGTTTTGTTGTAGATGAAATTAACGAAGTACAGGATGTGTTTTTCGATCAAATACTTCCTGCACCATCTTTTGGTGCAGAGATTAAAGCAGAGTTCGTGAAGGGAATGCTCAAAAAAGGCGAAAAATTTATCGTACTTCTGCAAATAGAAGAGGTTTTATCGATCAGAGAGCTTTCTGAGTTGGTTGCCATGGAAAGTGAGCGTAGTTAATAAAATTATGTTAGCTAAAAAACAACAGGAACACACGTCAAGTTCGCCTAAGATATCAAAGAACGCATTTGATGCATTTCGAACTCTTATCTACGATGAAGCTGGTATATCCCTCTCCTCTTCAAAAGAATCACTGGTTGAAGGACGGCTCACTACTCGATTGCGACGTTTAGATATACCCACGTTTGAACAATATCACAAATATATTACTCAGAATAATGATAAAAGCGAATTACAAGTTGTTGTCGATCTGTTAACAACAAACGAAACCTATTTTTTTAGAGAAGAACAACATTTTGATTTCATGAAAACAGATATACTCCCGAATATTTCATGTAGTCAACCCTTCAAGGTTTGGAGCGCTGCCAGTTCTAGCGGACAAGAAGCCTATACTATTGCCATGGTACTTGCAGAAAAATTAAAACTTCATGGTGCCTGGAAAATTGTAGGGACAGATATTAACTCAAAAGTACTGGCTGAAGCACGTTTAGGTAGATATCAACTTGATGAGAAAAATTATATTCCAGAAGAGCTTATGCATGAATATTGTTTGAAGGGAATTCGAAGTCAAGAAGGGATGGTTATGTTTAATCGTAAAATTAAAGAACACTTGTCCTTTGAAAGCCTGAATTTGATGAAAAACTGGCCAACTAGCTTCACAAATTTTGATATTGTTTTCTTACGAAATGTGATGATCTATTTTGATGAAGAGACAAAGAAAAAATTGATTGGGAAAATTATTGATCGAATTCGACCCGAAGGCTACCTGTTTGTGGGTCATTCTGAGTCATTAAATGGCCTCACTGATAGAGTGAAAATTGTAAAGCCGTCAATCTATATGAAAATATAATAGTGAATTCGCAAATAAATTTAAACCCCGGTGAGCTCTATTTTGGCGATCAGTTTGATGAAATAAAAACATTATTAGGCTCGTGTGTTGCTGCAGTTTTATGGCATCCGAGGTTTCGAATGGCCGGAATGTGTCATGTTATTCATCCCGGTGTAGGAGCTGATGGTAACTATAGCTATGCTGAAAGTGCAATCAGAAAGCTTCATAAAGATGTTAGCGAACATCTAATGAGTCCTGCAGAATTCAATGTTGAAGTGATTGGTGGTGGAAACATGTTTCCTGAAATAGGAAAAAACACAAGGAATAACATTGGTAAAAGAAATTCAGATTTTGTGGTCAAGCTATTAACCGAGCACGGTTTTAATATTAGTCGTATTGACGTAGGTGGCACAAAGGCTCGAAAGATTTCCCTGTTTAGAGAATCAGGTAAGGTGGTTACAGTATATGTAAAGGAAAGCTCATATGCTAAATAATGGTAATAAAATTAATGTACTGATCGTCGATGATTCTGCCGTTGTTCGACAAGTTATGGGTGAACTAATTTCTAATGATCCTGAGTTGAATTTAATGGGCGCCGTTGCAGATCCTATTTTTGCTATGAAACGAATGGAAATACAATGGCCAGATGTTATTGTGCTTGATATAGAAATGCCAAGGATGGATGGTTTAACATTTCTCAAAAAAATTATGGCAGAGAGGCCGACGCCGATAGTGATGTGTTCTAGTTTAGTATCATCTGGTACCGATCCTACAATTCAAGCAATGTCACTTGGTGCAGTAGATATTATCTGTAAACCAAAGTTTCAGACCAAAACAAAATTGGTGGAAGAAAACAAAATTTTACTCAACACCATTAAATCTGCTGCTAAAGCAAAAAATCTCAGAAAATTGAATGCAAATATAGTTCATGCACCAGCTGATATACAACCAAAATTAACAGCCGATGCGGTTCTACAGAAAACATCTAAAAGAGTAACCCAAAATACCGACGGCATTATTGCAATAGGAACCTCAACGGGTGGAACACAGGCGTTGGAATTAGTATTAAAAAATCTTGAAGTTTCTAGTTGCGGAATAGTCATAGTACAGCATATGCCGGAACTATTCACAAAAGCATTTTCAGATCGTCTAAATCAACTTTGTGCGATAGAAGTTCTGGAAGCAAAAAATGGCGACGAAGTGAAATGTGGCAGGGCATTAGTTGCACCCGGAGGCAAGCATATGACGTTAAAACGTATTGGACTTAAATATTCTGTTGAAGTGATGGATGGTCCACTTGTTAGTCGACATAGGCCTTCGGTAGATGTGTTGTTTCGTTCAGTTGCAAAGCATGCAGGGAAAAACGCATTGGGGATTATTATGACCGGTATGGGTGATGATGGTGCTAAAGGATTAAAAGAGATGCACGATTTTGGTGCTTATACGATTGGTCAGGATGAAAAAAGTTGTATCGTATATGGTATGCCAAAAGAAGCTTTTGAAGTAGGAGCAGTGGATGCTCAGATGTCATTGGATAGAATTGCACCAGCAATTATGAGTTTTAGTGGGAAAAAACACTAGAAATTTATCGGACTTGAGTTTTAGCTTGTCAATAATTAGTATGGAGAACTCTGATGAGTGTGGTTAAAACAAAGAAAACATCTGTAACAGGCGATCAACAAGATTTGACACAAAAATATCTTACATTTCTATTAGCTGACAAACTCTACGCATTCAGTATTTTAAAAGTTAAAGAAATTATTGAGTATGGCACTGTTACTCCAATTCCAACCATGCCCGGTTTTATTTGTGGTGCAATAAATATCCGCGGGGGGGCAGTTCCAGTCATTGATTTGTTGAAGCGACTTGAAGGGAACTGTAGTGAAATTGGTAAACGCTCATGTATTGTTATAGTGGAGTTGTTTAACGATATTGGTAAAATTAGTATTGGAATTATTGTTGATTCTGTTAATCGGGTGATGGATTTTACAGCGAATGATATTGAACCAGCACCTACTTTTGGCGGAGCGATTCGTACTGATTTTATCGAGGGTATGGGGAAATCTGATGAAGACTTTATCATAATACTAAATATTGACTCCATACTCTCTATGGATGACCTAAACGTTTTGATAGAGTCAAAAAGTGCTTTACCTGGAAAAATAGATGATGCTCAGGAAGAAAAAATTGATGATATTTCATTGATTATGGAAACAGATGAAAATCAGGAAATAGCTGCCAAGACGACAACCACTGATTCTAATTTGTGAATTTATTGAGTGAACTAAGTATAATGTTTTCAAAAAGCGTCGTTAATACAAAGTGATTGAGAGTTTTGAAACAATTCTCAAAAACTGATTAAAAAGCAATATGATTTTTCATTGGTTTGATAAGGAGTTTTTTAATTCATTGCCATACAGACTGAGCTTATCTAATAAGTCTCGTTGCTTCTCATTGATATTGTCAGATTGCTTTAATGTATTTATTGTTTCGGAGAATTTTGTAAAGTTAAAATAAGACGAATCATCATGTAATAACTTTGATTGACAATAACTGTACCACTGAAATTTCTCATCATCTAATAGAAACTCAGGATAATTTCTCGCTCTATATCTAAAATAAAGCGTATCTAGTCGTTCATCTTCAAAATCAAAACTCTTATCTACTAAAGACGATGGCTTATAGGTATGAAGTTTCCTCATTAACGTTTTGTCATATTCACTAAAAAAAGCACCACTATATAACGCGTAGTCAGGATCAGACTCCACTTCAAACGGGTTATGATCAAATACTTCAATAAGCTTATCGACGAGTTCTTCTGATTTTCGAATTTGGGTCAAATGTTTCAAGCAAGTCTCTTTGTCAATCTTCAAACGTTGTTCGGTGGACTCATCAAGTTTTGCAGGAACCACAATAGGGCATTTGTTGATATGTATTGTTTTAAGTGCAATACGCTGTTGATTTTCTGCTAGCTCTTTAGCTGGGGTGTAAAGTCGCTCACGAATTGCTGAAGCATCCAGAGATAACATTTCAGAGGGATCAGATCGTAAGTCGAAGCAAACAACACCATTACTGTTTCGAGGATGCTGAATTAAAGGAACAACCAGTGTAGTGCAGTGTGTTTCTGCAGGGAACATCGACGATGTATGCAGTACCGGCTTTTGGTTATCCATATCCAAAAGCTCAGCAATTTTCCGTTTGTTACGGTGCTGAAAAACATAGTCGTATAAACGAGGCTGTTTATCTTTAATTAGCTTTGCCATGGCGATGGTTGCATGAACATCTGAGAGAGCATCGTGTGCAGACTCATGGGTAATTCCATTGGCTTTGGTTAATTCTTCCAATCGAAAACTTGACACACCGCTTTCACGTTCTGGCCATTCAATTCCCTCAGGACGAAGCGCATTGGTCACACGAACCAGATCGATAATATCCCAGCGTGAGTTTCCATTTTGCCATTCACGTGCGTAGGGATCATAGAGATTACGATAGAGACTATAGCGTGTGAACTCATCATCAAAACGAATACTGTTGTAACCAGCCACACAAGTGTTAGGTTGTGAGAATTCTTTGAGAATTTGGCCGATGAATTCCGTCTCAGGTAAGCCATGTTTTAATGTGTGTTGCGGAGTAATTCCGGTAATCAAACAAGCTTCAGGGCTTGGTAAAAAGTCTGTCGCAGGTTTTGCGTATATGACTAACGGCTCGCTAATTATGTTTAAATCAAAATCAGTACGGATACCCGCAAATTGAGCAGGCCGATCAGTTTTTGGGTTCGTGCCAAAGGTCTCGTAATCGTGCCAGTAAATGCTTGGCGTGTTATTTGATCGTTTAAAGCCCATCTTGATACATATTTCCTTGATTATTGTTTACGCAAATTTGAGTGCCATTGCTCAATACCTTGAGTTTACACTTGATTTACAAGACAATTCGAATAAATAAATAACTTTTAGGAATATACATGAGTGACAAAGCCACATCCATTCACGGTTTATGGTCAAGCCGATGGGCATTTATACTCGCGGCGACAGGTTCTGCCGTTGGTTTAGGTAATATTTGGAAATTTCCTTATATCACTGGTGAAAATGGGGGCGGTGCTTTTGTATTGGTCTACCTACTTTGTATTGCCGTCGTCGGCATTCCAATCATGATGACTGAGGTTTTGTTAGGGCGTCGGGGTCGAAGCACACCGATTAATGCCATGAAACGTCTTACTGTTGAAGCGGGTACACATGGGGCGTGGCAAATCATTGGTTGGTCTGGCATGTTAGCTGGATTTTTAATTCTCTCATTTTATAGCGTGATTGCCGGGTGGGCATTGTCTTATGTATTAGCAACCGTAAGTGGGACGTTTACTGGCGCAAGCCCTGAAGCGGTGGGTGAGCATTTCGGCGCATTATTGGGCTCTCCCGGTTCATTACTGTTTTGGCATACGTTATTTATAGTGATGACCATGGTTGTTGTATCACGCGGTGTTGAGCACGGTTTGGAAAAAGCAGTTCGCTTTTTAATGCCAGCACTTTTTATCCTGTTGCTGGTGATGGTTGGTTATTCCATGAGCATGGGTGAATTCATGCGCGGTGTGGAATTTTTGTTTAAACCCGATTTTGATAAAATTACCCAGGAAGGTATTCTTATCGCCATGGGTCACGCGTTTTTTACACTGAGCCTGGGAATGGGGGCTATCATGATTTATGGTGCCTATTTGCCAGAAAATACATCAATCGCCAAAACAAGTATTATGATAGCTGGTGCTGACACCCTGGTTGCTTTGTTAGCCGGCCTGGCAATATTCCCTATCGTATTCTCAAACGGTTTAGAACCCGGTGCCGGGCCTGGATTGATATTTCAGACCTTACCAATCGCTTTTGGACATATGCCTGGCGGCTTGTTTTTCGGAACGCTGTTTTTTATTCTGCTTTCATTTGCTGCCTGGACTTCTGCCATTTCTCTTATCGAACCGGCTGTAACATGGTTGGTAGAACGAGGTTTTACACGAATAAAAGCCTCTGTATTAGCTGGTGGCTTTACATGGGTAATGGGAATAGGCACTATCCTGTCATTTAACATCATGAGCGATGTGAAGATATTTGATAAAACATTTTTTGATTTACTTGATTATCTTACCGCCAATATTATGTTACCTTTAGGCGGCTTTGCGATGGCCATTTTTGCCGCTTGGTTGATGCCGAGAATAGCAACTAAAGATGAGCTGGGGATGGGGGATGGTATTGGTTATGCCACTTGGAGTTTTCTTGTAAAATATATTACCCCTATTAGTGTTATTTTTGTTTTTCTTTATGCGATTGGATGGATAGGGGATAAGTAAGAAATAGATGTGTAGTAATTTATGACAGTAATAAATCGTAGTGCGCTTGTGCCGTTTTCTGCTGAAAACATGTTTGATCTCGTCGACGATATTAACGCTTATCCACAATTTTTACCTTGGTGTAAATCAGCGACGGTATTCACCCGTGAAGGGAATGAAGTTAAGGCGGCAATCGAAATGTCTAAAGCCGGTTTACACAAAAGTTTTACCACGCACAATGTTTCAAAAGACAAAAAAGTCATAGAGATGCGGCTAGTTGAAGGGCCATTTCAGAGTCTGGAAGGTTATTGGCGATTTGAGCCGCTTAATCCAACAGCATGTAAAATCTCACTCGATATCGAATTCGAATTTTCCAGTAAAATTTTAAGCATGTCTATCGGTCCGGTTTTTAGTCAAATATGTAATTCGTTAGTTAACGCCTTTGTCAGTAGGGCTCAGGAAGTTTATGGAAGATAAAATTACCGTTGAAATTGTTTATGCAACAGCAGATCAACAGGACTTGATGTCAGTTGAAGTTGAGCCTGGTACGACCGTGGAACAGTTGATTGAATATTCTGGAATATTGGAAAAGTATCCGGAAATTGATATTGGAAAAACGAATAAAATTGGAATATTTGGTAAGTTAGCAAAGTTGAACACGTTGCTCAGAGAAAAAGACAGAGTTGAAATTTATCGCCCCTTAATCGCTGATCCCAAAGAAGTGCGTCGAAAACGTGCTGCTGAAGGCAAACAAATGAAAAAGGGGGGTGGGGATATTAAATCGGATAATTCATGAATTTTCCGGGTGAACGCAGAAATGGTGTAATCATTTTGTTGAAATTACTACTGACGTTTTAATTCTTCACTACTTTGGAGAGTTTGTCGTCTTCAAAAAATACTGAAATATGCTTGTATTCAGTTATTTTTCTCTCGTCCCCAGGTTGTTTGGTAAAAACATAGTCCCAGCGATTAGGATGAAATGGGTCTTGTAGCAGTGGAGTACCAATAATAAAACGCACTTGTCTTTTACTAATCCCAACTTTTAATTGCTCAAGCATTTCATCTTTTATGATGTTACCTTGCTGAACGTCTAGACGATGAACGGTACAGGCAGGCAAAGTAAGGATACAAATGGATAACAGTATTGTAAGATAAATATTTCGCATTGATTTAGTCAGGATAGTTATACTGCGTGTATTCTAAACCTTTCTCATGGGTAATTAAACTTGGATAAACAAAATTTAAAACAAGCCGGCCTAAAAGCAACGCTGCCGCGGCTCAAAATCCTTGAAACGCTGGAAAATAATCCAGATGCACATATGAGTGCTGAAGATATATACAAAGTTTTTATGGATAGTAATGATGTCGATATTGGTCTTGCAACGATTTATCGAGTATTAACCCAATTTGAGTCTGCCGGTATTGTTTGTCGCCATCGATTTGAAGATGGTCGCGCGGTATTTGAACTGGATGATGGAAAACATCACGATCATATGGTTTGCATGCAATGTGGGGACGTTACCGAGTTTGTTGATGATGTCATTGAACAGCGACAGAGAGAAATTGCGGAAAAGTCTGGTTTTCAGATGACTGATCATTGTTTGTACATATACGGCATCTGCGCTAATTGCCAATCCCAGTCATAATGACAATATTACATATCACCAATGGCAGTTGCGCCCAACATGTTATGCAACAAGCTGGTATCGAAGGCGAAATTATCACTTGGGATGATGTGCTGCATGAAGGGCCTGTACCGTCAGGATTGGAATTATCCGAGTTATCTGAAGTAAGAGCCAAGTTTATAGCAGAGCAAGGTTGGGCTCCATTTGACGAAGTTGTGAATAAGTTTCAGATGAGAGATAAAGCGCTACTTTCATTCCGAGATTATGACGCTTTAATCTTGTGGTTCGAGCATGATCTTTATGATCAGTTACAGTTGATTCAAATACTATCCTGGTTGGCGACTCAAGACATTCAAGGTGCAAATATTCAACTTATTTGTGAGGATTGTTATCTCGGTGTGATTACACCTAATGAGATGTTGGCTTTGCGAGAAAAAGCCAAGCCAGTAACTTACGAGCAGATAACGATTGCAACAACGGCATGGCAATCGTTAATGTTACCAGCACCAAACCAATGGTTGCTGTTGTTAAAGCAAGATACCAAGTGTTTACCCTTTCTCGAAGGTGCGGCACTTCGCTTATTGCAAGAATATCCTCATTGCAATACTGGCCTTAGCCTTACTCAATTTTACGCATTAAAATCTATTCAGGATCACCCGAAATCACCAAATGAAATATTTTCGACCTATCAACAAAATGAAGAACGTCGTTTTATGGGAGATTCAACATTTTGGGGATACCTTGCGCAAATGATTTATTGTGAATTACCCTTGATTAAATTGGTTGATGAGAAACAGCGTTTAATGCTAACACATAGTTCATCTCAGCAATTGGATATCACCGATGAAGGCAAAAGAGTGTTATCTGGAGAAATACATTGGTCAGGTCTTTCATCAATAGATCGATGGATTGGTGGCGTGCATTTAACACCTGATAACCTTTGGTGCTGGGATGAAAATAGTCTGACAATAAATAAAATGAAAATATAATACTTGCTTCTAAACAAAACTCAACCAAACACAAAAATATTGACGTGTCAGGAGAGCCTGAGTTTTGTTTAGAAGCAAGTTATGTTATATAAATATCGATGTCGAATGAAGATTGCATAGATGCCAATATGGTAATGGACTGTCAAGAATATTTATAGCATGTGTGTTTTTGGTGCATTCTGAGAAGAAACAGTATTAAAAAGATTACGCATGCAAAATAAAACAATGTGCCAGCCCCTTTGCTAGTTTCCAGTGGCTTGTTATTTTTTTCTGCCCCTATTTGCGGATTATTCACTTGGGAATTGTTAGGTGACTGAGCAGGTTCTTTTTTTATTCCGATGGCAATAGGGTCATTTATAACACCGATTGTAGGATCATTATCAAAATCATCATTATCGGTCAGTATCATCGATAATTTCATTACTGTTTGTCCTGTCACTGGGTCTGTATAATTGCCGTCAAATCCCAAACGGCCTCCAGCAGAGGTTGATCTTAGTGTTATCCAGCGGCCAAATTTATCTAACTTCCTAACTTTTAAACCATTATCAGGTCCTGATAAAAATGATGTTCCTAGTGGCAAAGTCATTGAAATGGTGACGGTAGAATCGCCTATAATATTGATTGGTACATCCTTTACACTAAAGAAAAATATTCCCACTGGGTAACTAAAATCCACATCTGCTATTTCTGCAGATAAGGCATCATCACTAATTACTGTAATCGGACTGACACTAGCTCCTGATTCAACATTGACGACTTCAATGATAATGTCGTTAGAAATAGGGCCTGCAAGCGGGTCTGGGGATGGATTGATAAAAATTGAAATTACTGCTGTGTTTGAGACAGCGCCGGTTAAAGTATCAGTAGCTGTAAAAGTAAAAGAATCAGTACCTATAGCACTAGGGTGAGGTGTATAGGTAAATCTGCCATTGCTATAATCTTTAATGTAAATGTCATCTGGCGAATAAAAGCCCACAGATCCATTAGTTGGTTGCGTTACTATATTGAACTCCAACACCGAATGATTTTATGCTTGCATTAGGGTGAACCAAACATTCGTTAATGATGGAATTTGTAATCGATAATTGGTTTTGGTTTCCGCTGTTTTGTCCATTAAGAGCGATATCTGGTCCACCAATTATATTGGCTCCCGCGTAATTGGGTTGTGGCGTGATCACACCATCTTCGCGAATTCCGGAATCAAAGCCAAATGCGGAATTATTGACGATTGTAACATTTGTCAATCTTATCTTTTGATTTTCTACAGTTGGGTCAATATTTCCGACAGGACCTTGATGGTAAAAAAGTCCTCCACCACTTCTTTCGGCAGTATTACCACTAATCGTAGTGTTAGTTATTGTTAAATCACCGAGCAAATGAAAAATTCCACCACCATCGATTATTGCATAATTGTCTACTATGGCTGAATTTTCTATGGTTAAGTCGCCCACAGAAAAAATTCCACCACCCAGAGCAGCACGGTGGCGACGGACTATACTGCCATCAGGGGGAACAAATATGGGATTATTTCTGATTAATGTTCGCCTGATGAGAGCTGTTCCGCCATTAGTCGATATGCCAGCTCCTGATCCGCCAGCAGTGCCATTTGATGCTGCTAAATTTGAATATATTTGACTATCGTTTATTTCAAGATAACCAATAGTTTTGCCATCTGGACCACTAGTTAAACCTTGTGAATAAATTCCTGCACCAGCACCCACTGAGTAATTGCCAGTAACACATACATTGTTGAGAATAAGGTTGGAAAAACGACTACGTACACCGCCACCATCCGTATAAGCCCTTGTACTAAAACGATCTTCTGCATCTAGGAGTTAGAAATTCAGCTTTTACGCTTACGAAAGCTTAGAAAAAGAAAAAGGCTAAAAATAAGATAAGATATTGTGCCTGCACCTTTACTTAATATTAGTGCATTGGGATCATTTTGTGGTGAAGAGGCGGCAGATTCACCGTTGTTTCCAGCGGTAATGTTATTGATTGTAGTCGCATTAATATCAATTTTATCTTCCTCAGCAATAGCAACACCAAGTGAAAACGGATCACTAATAATTCCGACCGCAGGATTACTATCGTATACGCCATCATTGTCAAATAATCGCATAGTAATTCGTTTCATGGGGTAATTAATACTAGCGTAGGTTCCCGTTCCCGAAGTAGGTAAGGTTCGCCATTGACCAGTAAGATCCAGTTTTCGAATCCTAGATCCGCTGGGGAATGTGGTTTCAGTCCAGGGGAAATCAATTTGGATCAATACGCTGCTTGTTTCATTAATGGGAATGTCTTTTACATCGAAAAAAAATAAACCGAGTGGGGTTGTAAAATCGACATCTGCAATTTCCGCTGATAAATTAGTTTGAACAACTGTCAGAACGCTCGCTGCCGCGCCACCATCATCAATCACGTTTACTCGTATTTCTTCTGTAACAGTGGCAGATTGTATTTCTATGGTTATTTCTGCCGTATTTGAGCACTCGAATGTGACATTATTACAAGCTCTAAAAGTAAAAGAGTCTGTTCCGGAAGTATTAAGATCAGCAACGTAGGCAAACTGTCCATTGATATAAGGATTTTTTACGGGGTCCACTACCGGATAAAATCCCAATGAACCTTTACTCGGTTGTGTAACAATTTCAAAAGTCAGGTCTGAGGTGTCGGTATAGTGTGTTCGTAAAACACCATCGAGTGGTGCTCCTGGATTTGCGATATAAATATAAGGGGTTGCAACCAGTGGCATCTCTTCATAGGCACCAATGTCGCATAATGTGGTGGGACGTAAAACGCTACGTTGATCTGTTTCTGGGCAATACCAGTCACTCGCACTATCGAGAGCAGGGCTTCCCACCATAGGTGCATAAGATGAAAGATAAGAACCATTATTAGCGATAGGATTTAGCATTGGGTCGGTATTTTGTTTGTCACTTGTGAGAATGAAGTTACAACTACTTCCGGTGCTAATGTTATTGCCAGCTGATACTATGCTCGCATTTGCATGAGTTACACAGTCATTCACAATTGAATTTACAATAGATAGTTTGTTTTCTATTTGGCTATCTTGCCCACTTACCGCAATATCTTTTCCTCCGAGCACACCGGTACCTGCTGGGCCTGTTATCATTCCACCTCCACCACCCATAGTCATACCAGAATTGTCGACGCCGGACGAAGCGTTATTGATCATCGTAACGTTTGTTAGATCTATCTTATTTTGAGCTGCGAAGTCAGGCATGCCGACATAACCTTGTCTGAAATACAACCCACCACCGCTTCTTATTGCATCATTGTTACTAACAGTGGTATTAATCATCGTGAATTCACCGAGCAAATGATAAATCCCACCACCATCAGTCATTGAGCGATTATCAATTATGGCGGAATTTTTAATAGTTATATTACCGATTGAATAAATTCCACCGCCTAAGATGGCTCGCTCTACTGAACCTGCGGGGTTATCTTTTATCAGCGTTCCATTGATAACTGCTGTCCCGCCATTAATGGCGACTCCGACACCAAGCCCATTCGAAATCGATGATGAGTTTGAATATATCTGGCTGTTATTGATTTCAAGATAACCGACGGAGTCATATAAATTACCACTACTTGTGCCTTGAAAATAAATACCTGGGCCTAAGTTATGGGCTTTATTGTGATGTATGTGTACATTATTAAGTATTAACGTGCCTTGAAGATTACGCACACCACCACCATCGGTTTGAATTTGCAGACCACCTTCGATAGTTTGCGGGAGAGAATTTCCTTCTGTCACCGCAAGATTGTTTAAAACTAATTTTGCGCCAAATTTTACATCAAAGACTCTATCAACACTATTTGCATCGACGATAGTCAATGTTGGGCCTTCGCCTTCCAAGGTAATTGTTCCTTGCAGAATGTCGAAATCACCTGATACATTTTCATCTTCTGATTCTGCATTGCCAATTGTCATTACATATTGAAATGACAATTTGGGTAGTATTATAGTGTCGTCTTCTGGAGTGAGGTTTGCTTCTTGTATTGCAGCCCGTAATGAACATGAAACGGCTTCAGTAGATAGCCGATCACAAATTCCGTCGCCTGGGTTTATATCTACATAATCCAGATGTGTATCAGTAGTAAAAGTTGCACTGATAACAGTCAATGGGAATATGAGCAACGTAGTGGCTAATATTTTTGTAATTGAAAAATATTTAAGCATACGACTATATCCCCGATGGCCCTATAGTTAAGAAAAAATTTACATTATTTATTCGTGTGTCATATCTTATATCGGCCGGAGAAAAGTTCCGGTTAGGATGTGTGATGTTTTAAGTAGGATAATTAGTTGCCTAAACAGTGATATATTTCATTGTTTTGTTGTTGAATGTGTGAGATTAGGAAAACAATGAGGGATCTGTTGTGTGCAGTTACTGTTATGATAAAGCGCAAATAAGCTAAGAGGAAAGGCTATAAAGTGGCCTTCTATAACCTTTATTGAGAATTATTTGTCGATTTTAAATTGTGAAACCAAATCTATTAGTTGATTTGATAGAGCGTTAAAATTTTCTGCAACTTGTGTCGTTTGGGCAGCGCCAGTCGCTGTATTCTCAGCCATATCACTTATGTTTGTCACATTTCGACTAATTTCATTGGTAGTAACCGCTTGTTCTTCTGCTGCGCTGGAGATTTGAGTGTTTAAATCAGCGATCATAGATACAGAGCTAACAATGGTTTCAAGTGCTTGTCGAGTTTCTGTTGCTTTTTCTACACCAGTATGGACTTGGTTTCGCCCTTTTTCCATAGCATTCACTGCTTTTCGAGAACCTGTTTGAAGTTTATCAATCATTGTTTCAATTTCAGTAGTCGATTCCTGTGTTCGACTCGCCAGAGTTCTTACTTCATCAGCGACTACAGCAAATCCACGGCCTTGTTCGCCGGCGCGTGCTGCTTCAATTGCTGCATTAAGTGCCAATAAATTTGTTTGCTCAGCAATACTTTTTATAACATCGAGAATAGTACTGATGTTTGCACTGTCACTCTCCAATTCTTCTATGACGCTTGCTGCTTCATCTACCGTTCCCGCAAGTTGTTGAATGGTGTCAGTGGTATGAATAACGATACTACTGCCATTTATTGCTTCATCATTCGCTTTTTGCGCAGCATTTAATGCATTTTCCGCACTTGCCGCAACCTCTTGAACCGTTGCTGCCATTTCTGTTACTGCTGTTGCTACCTGAGCAGTCTCATTTCTTTGTTTGTCAAGGTTTGAACTACTCTCACGAGAGACAGTAGAAACCTCAGAAGACGTTGAAGAAAGAGTAGAAGAAACTTCGCTTATTTTTTTTACGATCCCTTCAAATGTTGCAGCCATGTTGTTGAAACTTTCTGCGATAGTCGACATTTCATCCTTGGATTTAAGTTGTACACGAGCGGTTAGGTCGCCGTCAGATAATTTTTTTGCTGCATTACTGATTCTGTTGATACCATCTTTTACAGAGAAAAATAAAGCAGCAAACAATAAGTAATTAAACTAAGAACACCGATTGCTAATGCAATAGTCATAGCTATTAATCTACTTTCGGTTTGGATACGTTGTTCAAAAATAGAATCCAGTTTTGGATATATCGCATCATAAAGTTCAAGGGCACTGGTGATTGTGGCTGATCCCATGGCAAAAAACTCAGCGCTATTTACACTAATTAGATTACTTTGCATGAGATTGTTATTAACGCTGTTTTCAAATTTGTGGGTTTTGTCAGTATAAATTGATAGTGCGGTGTTTAAACTGCTTAATTCACTATTATTATTAATGGCAGTTTTGAGGTCATTTTTTAATGAAGATCCATTGAACTCTACACGATCCATTAATATGGATAAGTTGAGTTTTTGATCAGCTGTTATGAATTTTCCCTCCGCAATTCCAGCACCCTGACCTCGAATTTCACCCAGCTCTACAGCAAGTGTCGGAATTCGATTGACTAACGCATCACCAAGATAAGAAGTATCGATACTTGAATCTAGTGTCATGCCGGAAGAATCTGCTACATGGATTATCAGCTTTAATACATGACGAATAAGCTTTGAATGAGCAGTGAAGCTATCATGTGCTTTCATATTCATTGAATTAAGCTTCAATTCATCCCACATAGACTTGATGTTATTGAGTGAGGATGAGGAATCGAGCGATGAATTTAGTGCTGAATCTGTGATACTTAATTCAGCCATAACAAGATCAATTTTCTTGCGAACATCAAATATTTTATTTTCAGTTGTTTTTTTGCCTTGCAAATAGAGGTTGGTTAATCCTCTATGTGTGGGTAAATGTTCAATTAAAGGGCGAATAGCTTTATTGTATTGCAGGCCCATCTGTTCTTTCTTGAGTGTAGTTACTTTATCCAGCTCAATTTTAATGATAATTGAGCCCATGAGTAGGATAGGGATAAGTATAACCAGAAAAATAGTGGCAAATTTCATGGGATAGTTTAATTGCCCCATGAATGCCATTCCAGGTTTCAACAATATTCTCATAAATACACCAATATTATTCGTAGAATTAGCTCAGTGGGAATAATAGCGACAGGTGATTCATTATCTTGATACGCAAATTAAGAATTAACTCAGGGCTTACTGGGAGTTCTGGAGCATCTCTTTGGCGTGTTTTTTTGTGGCGGTAGTTAAATTTAATCCCCCAATCATTCGTGCGATTTCAATCTCTCGTTCTTCTTTAACTAAAGGGAATATTTTGGTAATGACAGATTTGGCTTGAGTTTGTTTTTCTACAAGCCAATGGGTGTTTCCGTGAGCAGCAACCTGTGCTTGGTGAGTGATGCAAATTATCTGTTTGGAGTGTGAAAGCTGCCGTAAAAGTTTTCCGACGGTTTCTGCAATTCCGCCACCAATACCGACATCAACTTCATCAAATATCAACGTCGGTATTTTTGTGATATTAGAAGACACAACTTGTATCGCAAGGCTAATGCGTGAAAGCTCTCCGCCAGAAGCCACTTTAGCTAATGGTTTAAATGGACTGCCGGGGTTGGTGCTCACATTAAATGAAATTTTTTCATTGCCAAATGGGTGGGGAGTAGAGACATCAAGTGGTATGAGATCAATTTCAATTTTTGCATCTTTCATACCCAGTTGGGTGATAATTTCTACACATGCTTTTTGCAGTTTTGTTGCTGATTTTTTTCGCGATTTAGTTAACGATACTGCCAACTTATTGTAGTTGCTCAGGGCTTCGGCGATATTGTTTTCCATCTCATCCAAAGTCTCTTCAGCATTAACGAGCGGATTAAGTTCTTCCTGCAGTGAGTTAACAACTTGATCGAGATTTTCCGGTTCACAGCGATGTTTTCGAGAGGCATCCAGCAGTGTCGCCATTCGTAATTCGATCAACTCGAATTGCTTGCTATCAAATGGTTCGTCTGAAGCCTGGTGACGTAAAAAATCGATAGCTTCGTCTATATTGATGCTTGCACTCTCAAGTAGTGAGGATACTTCAGAAAATTGCGGAATCAGATCGGCAAGCGATGAAACTTCCTGCTTAACAAAATCGAGTTTTGTAGCAATGGATTGCTCGTTAAATGTTAGTGCGTCGAGTGAATCACTAACAGCTTGTTGGATTTTTTCTGCGTTGGCAAATTGTGCGTGTTCTGTTGTTAATGTTTGCCATTCGTTTTCTTTGACTTGAAGTTCTTCCAATTCATTTATTTGAAAGGAAAGAAAGTCAATTCTTGACGCGCGTTCATCAGCTGCATTTTTCAATGCATTATATTCTTTGTTTAGACGATTCCATTGGTCATAAGCGCTGGTAACATCGTTAACTAACGTGAGGTGTTGTCCATAGTTATCCAGTAGTTGACGTTGTTCCTCTTGGCGTAATAATGATTGATGTTGGTGTTGACTATGGATATCGATCAATTTTTCACTGAGCGTCTTAACGGTTTGCAAGGGCACAGGACGGCCATTGATGTAAGCACGTGAACCACCTTCACTTGAGATAGTACGACGAAGAATGCATTCTTCATCTTCATCCAATTCCTGCTCTAGCAACCATTTTTTTACAGAGGGAAGGTCGTCTAGACTAAATGTTGCAGTAATTTCACTACGTTTCGCACCAGGTTTTACCATGCTCGCTTCAGCACGATCTCCCAATGCCAGGCCTAGAGCATCAATGGCGATAGATTTTCCTGCGCCTGTCTCGCCAGTAATGACTGTCATTCCATTGGGAATATCGAGATCTAAAATATCGATAATGGCAAAACTACGAATATTGAGTTGAGTCAGCATAGGTTAAACTGCATTGTTGATTGAATGTTTATTTTGCCACAAGAGTGGTAAGGAATGAAAATACTCAGATTTATGGATGCCCACCCCAATGGAGTTTAGCGCGTAAAATTTCGTAATAGCTGTAATCTTCTGGGTGAATCAACGTGATATTAGCATCCAAACGGCTGATACTGATTTTGTCACCAGCCATAACGCCTAAATTGATTTGTCCATCACAGGTGACTTGCGCACGAGCATGGCCAGATGCACTAATCGTGAGCTCCACTTTACTCTTGCTATCAATCACCAAGGGGCGTTGGCTTAAAGTGTGAGGGCAGATAGGTACAAGCACAAAAGCGTTGAGTGAAGGTTGAACAATTGGCCCACCGCCCGAAAGTGCATATGCTGTGGAGCCAGTTGGTGTTGATATGATCAACCCATCAGAGCGTTGTTTGTTGACGTATAAACCATCAATAATCGTCTCAAATTCAAGCATTCGCGCTTCTTCCCACTTATGTACGACGACATCGTTGAAGGCGATACTTTCGTTAATCTCTTCGCCATCACGCATAATAGAGACGTGGAGAAACATGCGCTCGTCAGCAATATATTTTCCATCCAAAATATCTGACAAACGTTCAGTAACATGTGGGGCAGCTATATCGGTTAGAAATCCAAGAGTGCCTAAATTAACACCAACAACAGGGACATCGAACTTTGCTAATGATCTTGCGGCACTTAACAACGTTCCATCACCGCCCAATACAATGACGAGATCGCATTGTTCGCCCATTTTTTGTCGACTCATAACATTTGCATTATGCATAGGTGTCGATTTAGAGGTGTTGTCATCAACAAATACCGCTAAACCTCTTTGGATAAGGTAGTTGCTGAGGTTGTTAAGTGTTTCACCAACATCTGCATTCGCATTTTTTTTACCAATTAGCCCAATTGTCTTAAAAACAGTGTTGGCGTTAGGGGTTGTTTCGTTATTATTTGCTAGGGTCATTGCTCTTTATCGCGTTGAAATAAAATGGGTGGGTTGATTGGAATTACTTCAAAATATCAAGCTGTTTCGACAGTCTTGCGAGTTCGTGTATATAGCATACAGTACGCGACAACTTAGCATGAAGCTTAGGATATGCCAAGATTATTAATGGCTTGTATCACGCTGATTTGTTCATTGGGAGGGTGGAAATAAAAACTTATTAAATAGATTGCCGAAAAAAAATACGCTGCTTAATCTTGAAAAACCAATGCAAGCAATACATATAGACTAGGTAGGAGCCTATTCTAGGGCAGGCTCCAGAAACTAAAATACAGCATTAAATCGACTATTAAGTGACTGAACAATCTAAGAAATCGCCAACACCCGTTGAGTTAAGTGAGCGCGCTCAAATATTACTCAAAACACTCATTAATAAATACGTTGATGAGGGTCAGCCTATTGGCTCTAAGACATTGGTAACAGAATCAGGTCTGGATCTTAGTTCTGCCACCATTCGTAATGTTCTGTCTGATCTAGAAGATCTCGGTTTGATAAAAGCACCCCACAAATCTGCGGGCCGTGTTCCTACAGATCTGGGCTATCGAATTTTTGTTGATTCATTGGTAACGGTTGAAAATTTTCACCAAAATGAATTGCAAAAAATGAAGCAACATCTCGTCGCAAAGCAGTCAACAAAAGATATCGCACTGTCTGCTTCAGATCTTCTTAGCGGTATTACGAATATGGCGAGCATAGTCATGTTGCCGCGTCGTAGCCACAACGCATTACGCCATATCGAATTTTTACCACTTTCTGAAAATCGGATTTTAAGTATTATAGTGGTGAATGACTGTGATGTGGAAAATCGAATTATCCAAACTAATCGGCAATTTGAAAAACAGGAACTGGAGCAGATCGGAAATTTCCTAACACGTCAATTTGCAGGAAAAGACGTTCATACTGTCCGCACTAATCTATTGAAAGAGATGCAAAATGCTCGGCAAGAAGTCAACTCCTCCATGGAAGCCATGCTGGAGATGGCTGAGCAATTATTCCCTGAAAATCAGGCCGTAGAGGATGTACTACTCACTGGTAAGACCAATCTGTTTGCTTATCAAGAGATGGCGGATACAGAAAAACTCAAGCAGTTGTTCGATGCTTTTAAAGGTAAAAAGGACATACTGGAAATCCTTGATCAATGTCTTGTTGCACAAGGCACGCAAATTTTCATAGGTTCTGAATCTGGTAATAATCTATTAGAAAGTTGCAGTATTATTACTTCACCCTATACGGTGGACGGCAACGTTATTGGGTTACTTGGCGTCATTGGCCCTACTCGCATGGCTTATGAAAAGGTCATCCCTGCGGTCGATATCACTGCAAAATTATTTGGTTCGGCATTGGAATTTAAACAATAGTCCCCATATTGTAGGCAAATTCAAAAAATTTACTAATTGTAACCGCTAATTTCTAGTTGTAGAGAGAGGGTTTTAATGAGCGAAAACAAAGATATACAGGAAGAGACTGTCGTGGAAGAAGCGATAAATAGTGCTGAAACGGCAACCCCAGCTGGTGAACTTAACCCCGACCAACTATTGATCGAGTTCGAGCAAGTTAAAGAAGCTTTGTTAAAAGCTGAAGAAAAAGCGAACGAGAACTACGATTTAGCACTGCGAACAAAAGCCGAAACCGAAAACACTAAACGACGTTTGGAAAAAGATGTCGCAAACGCGCACAAATTTGGCACTGAAAAGTTAGTTCAAGAACTTCTGCCCGTTATTGATAGCCTGGAAATGGGGTTGGCAGCGCTGGGTGATGATGGCGCGACCATTGAGAAGTTTAAAGAAGGCAACGAAATGACCTATAAAATGCTGCTTTCGGCAGTTGAAAAATCGGGCGTTGAAATTGTTAATCCGGCAGGTGAAAAGTTTAATCCAGATCTTCATCAAGCGATGAGTATCCAGGAAAATGCCGAAGTTGAACCAAATACGGTCCTTGCGGTTGTTCAAAAAGGATACACACTTAACGATCGGTTAGTACGGCCTGCAATGGTTATCGTATCCAAGGCTTCAGAAAAACCTAAAGACAATCAAATTGATGAAATGGCGTAAAGGATTCGCTTGAATTCTAAATTCAAGCCCCAATAACAGTAAACAAGAGTTAAATCAGCTTTTTTAAAGCATTTTAAAGTATTAGAACGGAGAAAATTCCATGGGTAAAATTATCGGTATAGATTTAGGAACGACAAATTCCTGTGTAGCAGTAATGGAAGGCGATAAAGCACGCGTCATCGAAAATGCGGAAGGCGATCGTACTACGCCCTCTATTATTGCGTTTGCCGATGATAACGAAGTAATTGTTGGTCAACCAGCAAAACGTCAGGCAGTGACAAATCCCGCAGATACTATTTTTGCGGTAAAACGATTGATTGGCCGTCGTTTTGAAGAAGAGGTCGTTCAACGTGATATCAAACTTGTTCCTTATAAGATTATAAAAGCTGACAATGGTGATGCCTGGATTGAAGCGAAAGGCAAAAAAATGGCTGCTCCAGAAGTCTCAGCGCGTATTTTAATGAAAATGAAAAAAACCGCTGAAGAATATCTGGGTGAAGAAGTTACTGAAGCCGTTATCACGGTTCCTGCTTATTTTAACGACTCACAGCGTCAAGCAACCAAAGATGCGGGTAAAATTGCAGGATTGGAAGTAAAACGTATCATCAACGAACCTACTGCAGCAGCACTTGCGTTTGGAATGGATAAAAAAGCTGGTGACCGTAAGATCGTAGTATACGATTTGGGTGGTGGTACTTTCGATATTTCAATCATTGAAATTATTGAAATTGATGGTGAGCACCAGTTCGAAGTATTAGCAACCAACGGTGATACATTCCTCGGTGGGGAAGACTTCGATACCCGCCTAATCGATTATTTGTCAGACGAATTTAAGAAAGACAGTGGCATTGATGTACACAATGATCCATTAGCACTTCAACGCCTAAAAGAAGCAGCTGAAAAAGCAAAAATTGAATTATCTTCAACTCAACAAACTGAAGTTAACTTGCCTTACATCACTGCTGATGCTTCTGGTCCTAAACATTTAAATATCAAGGTTACACGTGCAAAACTTGAATCATTGGTTGATGATTTGATTAAACGTACTATTGACCCTTGTAAAGTAGCGTTAAAAGACTCCGGCTTGAATCTCTCGGATATAGATGATGTTATTTTGGTTGGTGGTCAAACACGTATGCCTAAAGTTCAAGCAGCCGTTAAAGAATATTTTGACAAAGAGCCACGCCGTGATGTAAACCCTGATGAAGCTGTTGCTGTTGGCGCTGCAATTCAAGGCGGTGTATTGGGTGGTGAGGTTAAAGACGTACTATTGCTTGATGTAACACCTCTATCATTGGGTATTGAAACGATGGGTGGTGTAATGACTAAACTCATTGAGAAGAATACAACAATCCCAACCAAAGCAAGCCAGGTTTTCTCGACTGCAGAGAATAATCAAACAGCGGTTACTGTTCATGTTTTACAAGGTGAGCGTGAGCAAGCGGCTGGCAATAAGTCTTTGGGTCGATTTGATCTACAGGATATTCCACCTGCACCACGTGGTGTGCCTCAAGTCGAAGTATCATTTGATATTGACGCGAATGGTATTCTGAATGTATCCGCGAAAGACAAAGCGACAGGCAAAGAACAGTCTATCGTGATTAAAGCATCTAGTGGTCTATCTGATGAAGAGATCGAGAACATGGTTAAAGATGCAGAAGCTCACGCTGACGAAGATAAAAAATTCCATGAGCTTGTTGCCGCGAGAAACATGGCTGACAATATGATCTATGCCACTGAAAAATCATTAACTGATTTAGCGGATCAGGTTGAAGCTGATGAGAAAAAGAATATAGAAGCTGCTATTGCTGATTTAAAAGAAGCAATGAAAGGCGACAATAAAGATGATATCGAAGCGAAAACAGCCACATTGACTGAAGCATCAGGTAAGTTAGCTGAAAAAGCTTACGCACAACAAGCGGAAGGTGCCGAAGGCGCGGCCGACGCTGGTGATGCAAAAGCGAAAAAAGACAGCAAAGCAGATGATGTTGTTGATGCAGACTTTGAAGAAGTAAAAGACAAATAAGTTAAAACACAATAGGCGTAAAGCGCCAGAGTGTGTTGAGTTTTCAGGCGCGGTTATAACCGCGCCTGTTTGCTGTCAGAAGATTAATTAATTTTTACAGAGTTTGATGAAAAACTCTGTAATAGAGTATCTGGAATGATATATGTCAAAACGTGACTACTACGAAGTATTGGGTGTAGCAAAAAACGCCAGCAAAGATGAGCTGAAAAAAGCTTATCGAAAACAGGCAATGAAATTTCACCCAGATCGAAATCCCGATAATGCAGACGCTGAAGCGAAATTTAAAGATGCAAAAGAAGCATTTGATGTTTTGAATGATGAGCAAAAACGCTCTGCTTACGATCAATTTGGCCATGCAGGCGTTGACCAAATGGGCGGCGGTGGCGGCGGTGGCTTTCATCAAGGACAAGGTGGCTTCGGCGACGCATTCGGTGATATTTTTGGTGATATTTTTGGTGGTGGACGTGGCGGTGGTGGCCAGCGAGTAAATCGCGGTGATGATCTTCGTTATAATCTGGATCTAAGTCTGGAAGATGCGGTTAATGGTACTGAAGTCAAAATTCGCGTTCCAACTTTTGTTGCTTGTAAGCCTTGTAATGGCTCGGGCGCCAAAAAAGGTAGCAAACCCAAAACCTGTGATACTTGTGCTGGTCATGGCCAGGTAAGAATGCAGCAGGGATTTTTCTCCATTCAACAAACTTGTCCTAAGTGTCATGGCAGCGGGGAGATAATTTCCGATCCTTGTCGCACATGTCATGGTCAAGGTCGCGTTCAAGAACACAAAACACTCTCTGCAAAAATCCCAGCGGGTGTAGATACCGGTGATCGAATTCGCTTAGGCGGCGAGGGTGAAGCTGGTGAACATGGTGGTCCTTCAGGCGACCTCTATATTCATATTAATGTTAAAGACCATCCTATTTTCGTTCGTGAAGAAGCAAATCTCTATTGTGAAGTACCTGTCAGCTTTTCTACCGCCGCGCTAGGTGGTGAACTTGAAGTGCCAACACTTGGTGGACGGGTTAAATTGAAAATACCTGCTGAGACACAAACAGGTAAGATGTTTCGTGTGCGTGGCAAAGGTGTTAAACCCGTTCGTGGTGGTGCTGTCGGTGATCTTTATTGTCGTGCAGTGATAGAAACACCAGTCCACTTAAACAGTGAACAGAAAGATTTGCTTCGGAAGTTTGATGAATCGCTACATGGCGCAAAGCACAATCCTCAGTCACACTCGTGGCTGGATAAAGTGAAAGATTTTTTTGATGACATGAAAACCTAATGATCCAAAGTGCCGTGATTAATACGGCTCTTTTTTCTGTATAGGTAAGCATTAATTCATAAGAAATAAATCAAAATACGCTCATGATTGATAAAAACAAATTACTGGATGAAGTTGTAAGAAGAGAAAAGCGAAGAAAAATTAGAAACTTTTTGGCTCTCGCATCTTTTGTTTTAGTTTTTGGAATACTGTATTCCTATTCAGTTGTTAAGAATTATGATAGAGCGAAGTTTAGTAAAGAAGTCAGTGCTGTGGTTGAATCAATTGAGCCAGCAAGTGACGGAAAAATAATAGCTGTCCGTTTGCCCTCAGAAAAAATCGTTTCATTAGTGATGAAAAATTCAAAAGATATTTCAGAGAATCAGACTGTCTTAGTACTTCAAGAAGAATTGGAAAGCGGAAAGATGCGCTACTCTTTAATTGAAAGTGCTAAATAGTAAAGGATGAAGAAAATGATGAGAGTTGCAGTTACAGGAGCAACTGGAAGGATGGGCCGGAGCTTAATGGAAGCCTGCATAAACACTGAAGGCTTGGCATTAACTGCCGCTATTGTACGCCCAGAAAGCTCACTTGTTGGCGCGAAAGTTGGTGACTTGATAGGTAATAAAGAGATAGATGTTGTTTTTGTTGACGAACTGACTAAAGCAGTTAATGATTTCGATGTGCTGATTGATTTCACATCCCCTGCGACAACTATGCATAACCTGTCTGTCTGTAAACAAGCCGGTAAAAAGATCGTTATTGGTACCACCGGTCTGGATGAACAACAAAAGAAAGCAATTGAAGAAGCCGGAAAAGAGATCGCCGTCGTTTTTGCACCGAACATGAGTGTTGGTGTAAACCTATGTTTAAAACTTCTTGAAACTGCCGCAAAAATTATGGGTGATGAATTTGATATTGAAATTGTCGAAGCACATCACCGTCACAAAGTCGATGCTCCATCAGGTACTGCTTTACGCATGGGTGAAGTGGTTGCCGATGCTTTAGGTAGAGATCTATCTGAGTGCGCGGTTTATGGTCGTGAAGGTAACACCGGAGAACGAGATCCAAAGACCATTGGTTTCGAAACCATACGCGCTGGTGATATTGTCGGCGAGCACACTGTCATGTTTGCTGGTATTGGTGAGCGTGTGGAAATTACACACAAAGCCTCAAGTCGAATGACTTTTTCCAAAGGTTCTATGCGTGCTGCAAATTGGTTGCAGGATAAAGACAAAGGTTTGTTTGATATGCAGGATGTGTTGGGTCTTAAATAAAAGCAAAACAATCGCGAAATAAAAAAGCCTTGCTGATATTATTAGCAAGGCTTTTTTGTTTTACTCGTTACGATACCTATTTTCGAAAGTTATCGTTTGTATGGGTCGTAGAAACCGTTGTCCAGATGGCTGCGACAACGAGCGCTCAGGTAAGGTGTTCACAACGTGTTCTGGGTATATATAGCACCAAGCGCTTTGTTCTGATAAATACTGTGAGCAGTTATGTGTAACAAGCCATGGATTATTGGAGAGCTGATACCTGATTTACTTCTAAAATAAGTAATTGTGTGCTGGTTTAAATGCCTCATTCAACTGAGTATAGTAATTCGTAATATTTTAAGGAAAAAGCATGGCAAAAAAGTTCTATGTTGTATGGGTTGGTCGAGAAACAGGGGTTTTTACCAGTTGGACGTATACTAAAAAGCAAGTCGATCAATTTCCAGCAGCAAAATATAAATCGTTCAAAACACAAGCGGAAGCGGATGCAGCTTATACGGCAGGGTGGAAGACACCCGCTAAAAGTATACCTGCCGCAACGTCGATGCAAACATCCTCAAATGTCACAGTTACGAATCAGTCCGAATTAGATACTGCGCCAACCAAAAGTTTTGACGTTATTATTTATTGTGATGGTGGTTGTGATCCTAACCCAGGTCAAGCAGCGTCAGGTGTATCGGTTTATCGTGAGGGTAAACTAGTTGAACTTTGGTATGGACTTTATAATCCCCGAGGAACCAACAATACAGCAGAGTTGAATGCTTTGTATCAAGCATTGCACATTGCGAAAGAAGACATTAATAAGGGTAAATGTGTTCAAATTTTATGTGACTCTCAATATTCTATTAATTGCATAACGGTTTGGGCCTTCAGCTGGAAGAAAAAGGGCTGGAAAAGAAAAACTGCGGGGGACATAAAAAATCTGGAAATTATCCAGCAGGCACATGCGCTGTATGAAAATATAAGCAGTGATATTGATGTTTCACATGTTAGGGCGCACACTGGTGTTGAAGGTAATGAGCTGGCTGATCGTATGTCGATTTACGGTATAGCTCAGCAAGATCCCGATTTTTGCCGGTATTCTGAACCACTCGATATACAGAAAATATTAGATTTTAAGGCTGGATGATAATATCGATGAAACAGTCTGAGTGATATGAAGCTGCTAAAAACCTCACTTGCTATACTATCCATGGTGCTGGTTTTGTTATCCATCATTGCGATTGTCGTAGATGGCGTCGCAATCCTGTTTACCTATCTCTCGTTGCTTGTAGCCTTGTTCTCTATAAGTACGCAGACGAAAAATATACTCAAGATATATGGCGTGTTTTTCCTCATTGCACATTTAGTGCTTGGTACGAGAATAGTTGTTGATATGACACAACAAACTAATGGCTCCAGCCAAAATGCATTTCACCCTCAGCGATTTGTTAAGTGTAGCAATGAAATGTTTAGCGCTATGGAGCCTGATTCAAAGCAACTTACTGTTGAGCAACAAAAGCAATATGATGAATGCCTAACAGCGAAAATCTCAAACTAGTACCTCAAACCCTAAATAACTGTGAAATAAGTATCGAGGATAAATTACTGATAGCAAGGCGCGATATTGCAAAACTAGCAGGGCGTGTCAAGATGTCGCAACGCCGCAAGCGGTAAATTAGACCGATAGTTATCGCAGTTATATAGGGTTTGAGATATTAGTGTAAACAACATTTTTTAAATTTCTTACCACTACCACAAGGGCAGGGATCATTGCGTCCAACTTTGGGAGTGTTCGAAGCGCGGGAAACAATCTGATCATCAGTGCCGCGATACTGATAAAAATGTTTAAATATTTTCAAAACATTGGGCTCGATTTTTCGTGTTAACTTATCGTATTGTGTTAAGTTTAATGATTCAATAAAATCGTTATGTTCGGTTAGAGCAAACTGGATAATAGGCTCTAATAGCGGGTTAACGATTTTTTCGTCTTCTAGGGTTAATCCTTCCCATAACTGCATACCTTGATGAAAACCAATACACCAATGAGAAACTTCCCGTACCTGTTTTCCATTCATTTTTTTAACAAAGACTAGTGGCTCGTACACGCCTTCATTAAGATCATCCATTTCCTCGTTAAAAAAAGAGATAATTGCCTGCATGAAATCTTGTTCATGCTTCACATCTACCCAATCATGTTCTTTTTTTTCATTGCTCATCACCAGTGGTAACCAGATAGATGGCATAATCATATTTTTTGCACAAGCTATTGCTGCAAAAAAGCCATCAAGCATTGAAATATCTTTCATCCCAACAGAATCAAAATAGAGTTTCAAATAACCATCGACTTTTTTTTCGTTGTCGTCGAGCAATAGAGGATTATTTAAACTCGCTGATTTTTGTTTAATCAACTTTAGAATCTCTTCAGGGTCCATTCCTGATGTGTCTGGTCGCGTAGGGATAAAATCATCGCGTAAACCTAGCTTGAACTCAACTTCCTCTAAAGAGCCGCACACAGCCTTGTCAACTAAATTCTGTGCATAGACCTTACGGATGATGTCAATGGAATCAACTGCGTTTAGTTCTTCAAGAAAACCAATAATAAAACCATTTAGCATTTTATCAGTTGCCGATGTAGAGTTTAAATACTCCTCATAGATTGAAATTATAGTTGGCCGCACTGACTTTTCCTTAAGCGCTATCTCCATCAACGCTTCAGAAGCAGCCGTTCTAAATAAACCATCCTGATCTTTCGTGAAAAAGAAACGCTTCAAAGGCTCAATTGCTTTCGTCCCAAGCGCGGCTAAAAGAAAGGGCCACTCTTCCCAAGCTGCGTCGCAACCCAAGCGATCAAGTGTTTCAATCATATCAATCAGTGGTTGAACAACCTCAACACTATCAATTTGTGATAACGCTCGAGACGCGTGTGTCGTTGCCCAATATTTCCTAGAATCAATATCCGCTGTTAAATAGTTTTCATTTTTCATCAACTCAACGAGCGCGGGAATATCTGCTTCCGTAAAACCAAACGCCGAGTAATCAGGAAATTCCTTATGAGTAATTCCGTCTTCCAATGAATCCCCGAGAGTGAGGAGTGGGGTAAGTTTATCGTTAGCTGGTGTGGTCAAAATACAAGCGCTCGTGATTGGATTGAAAAAGGAGATGATAGCAAATTGAGTGGAAAAATGTGTTGAATGATTGGCTATTCGTAACGAAAGTGTCAATTCAGATTTACCCAAGGAGTTATTCTCTGTAAAGGGGTCGGAACCCTTATTATCATTTCCCTGATTCCAGACATGCTGCATTCAATATGAAACACTATACTATCTATGCCCCCTGACGAAGGCGACTTAATATATCCTGCTTGGCGTCTTTTATAATCGATTCTCGATCAATGTCTTCTAATATTTCAGTAACAACCTGTTTTGGTCCAAGTGTTCCCCAGGATTTCCCGGCTGCAAAATAGCGTTTGGCAACTTGGCCAACAACATAAGTACTATAATAAGCGATGGCTCCTTGCCCGCCCGCAGTTACCACAGTGGATATGCCGCCAGTGCCGATTTTTAAGGATGATGAAATTAGATGAACTGCCCAGACGGTACCAATCAGGGCAAGCATTTGTGCGCATATTACTTTTACTAGTGAACCAGCTTCATTCTTCGATAAGGGTAGGCCATATACTCGGCTTAAATGCACTACCATTGTAATATCCATTACCGCCGCTGCAAACAAATCAGCGACTGGAACAGGATTGACAGCAACGGCAATTCCTTTACTAACTGAATAAGTGCGAACCAGTTTGTTTGCCAAGTCCTGGCGAACTTCGAGAATGTGTTTTGAAATTTGATCGCTGAAATTGCCAGCAAACAAACCCGCATTAAGTGCCGCAAGTGTTTTACCTTCTTCCTCTAATATTTCCCATAGTCGAATTTTCAGCTTGTTAATGTCGGGTGGAATATTACGAGACGACTCGAATTCATTACCGTCATTATCAACCATGATGACGGCTTGTTCCCGGCCCCGGGCGCAGGTGAAAATAATATTGTGAGTGTCAATAATGCCTGCAGTTAATTTCTCTACCGAAATTCTCAATTGCTCCTGCTCATTTTTACTGAAGCGATCTGATTTATTGATGACCAAAACTATTGGACGATTTTGCTGGCTTATTGTCAGCAAAGCTTGTTTTTCATTATTTGTTAAATCGCTGTCGATAACAAACAGAATGAGATCTGAACGTGCGGCCAGGTCTCGTGTCATCTGCTCCCGATCTTCACCATTAACTTCATTGAGTCCCGGTGTATCGATAAGAAATATTCCACCGGAGTCTGCCTGATCCCAACTTGTCATGTCAATTTGACGTGTTTCGCCATGTAATGGGCTAACACTAAATTGCTCTTTACCCAATAACGCGTTTAGCAGAGATGATTTTCCAACACTGACTCGACCAACAGCAGCGATATGAATATGCCCGTGCTCAAGCTTTTCCAACATGGCCTCAAGCTGGGTATAGTCTTGTGCCAGTGACTCTCTGACTTTCGCTGGAACGCGCCGGTCGTTTAGCAACTCTTGCAAACTTTCTTTGGCGATTGTCAGGTGTGTGTCGCCAATATCTTGAGATTCGCTTTTAGTTTGGAAAGGAATATTAGGCGTATCGTCTTCAGTTGTTACTTTTTTGCTTCTGTTTTGCGGCGAGAACAGTTTTGATGAGATCCGTTGTACCTTTTTCCAAATTTTCACTTAATGTCTCCTGAAATACTCGCGCTGCCGCCGCCGGTTGAAAATCACCCCGAGTTGAAAGGGTACGCACAAGTGTTTTACCTAAGGTATCAAAAATCAAACCATAGGCTGTCGCATGAACAAGGCCTCCTGCTAAGGTGCCAATTCCCGGGAATGCTTTTAGTCCATTGCCAGCAATGGCTAATATAACAGGAATACTTTTGCCAACTTGTGTTTGTACTAGTTTGAGGAATGTGTCGATATCAAAATCGCGCACCGGTACATGATATATTTCACAGATCGCTTTAACCATACTCGTTCCCAGGTACGCCTGAACGATGATATCCGTTCCAGGGCTCACCGCAGCCATTGAGCCAACGATGGCACGTTTTGTATATTGATTGACAATTTCATTGGCTTTTTTATTACGCTGTTCAGCTTCAGCCTTATCCAGATAAGAAGCAGCGAGTACAAAAACGGCGGTATCACGAAGTTGATCTAAGGTGCTTTGATGGCTATCAATTGTCTGCTGAATTGCTTGAGTCAATTGTGTAACATCGGCAGGTATGGATCGCATTATTGTTTCTTCCTGTCCATCTGCCAGAATACGTACAACTGATTGCTGTTTGCCACAACTGATTAAAACAAGTTTGATGGGATTATCAGACGGTAATTGAGATGTCAGTTTGTTTTGAATCTTCTGCAATTCTTCTTTGTTGTAAACATCACTTTTGTTAAGTGCGACGATGGTCGGTTTTTTAAGTTCGGATAAAAATAAAAGTTCTTGATACTGGGTTCGATTCAAATCACCATCACACACATATATCACAATATGTGCACGTAGCGCTTCATCTCGAGCTAAGGAGGATAGTTGTGTTGAATCCACTTGCTCAGTACCAGGTACGTCAGCAAGTATCAGTTGATCACCAGCGCTACTTTGCCAATGGTAATGAGTGATCTGTTGCGTTGTTCCGGCGATATTGCTAATAGATGGATTAGCGTCCGGTAAAATGGCGCGGATAATTGAACTTTTTCCCATATTGACTTCACCAAATACTGCAATATAGATACTTCCTGCTGTACGTCGGTGTGCCAGTTCGGCAATTTCCTGTTTTACCTGATTAACATTCAGGCCTTCTTCATCCGCTTTTTTAATTCGGCTTTCAAGTTCTGCTTCCGAATGAATCGGTGTTTGATTGCGTTTTGCATGTTGAGCGCGTGGAAACAACAGGTTTACTATGACCACGACACTAATCAAAGCAATCAAGATTAGTATGCCGGCAAAGACAGCCATAAACCAGGTTGGGCGGTTTTGCATGCTGTCCCAAATATTGAGAGCAGACTCTGTTATATACAATCCTGCTGCAGCAGCAATTAATAGTAAAAAAACAAATGTAAAGCTTATAATTAGGCGGATATGTCTTTTAATTTCTGTGATCCTTTATTCTGAATGCAGAAATTGTGAGTAGAGCGCTTGTGGCTTTCCTGGTTTCAAGATTCGTTAGGTCTTACACCCTGGGTGAAATTTACATCTACTTCTAACCATAATCCTTCTTTGTCCATGAGGGACTCCACTTCTAGCAAATGCTCGCGTTTGAAATCATCAAGCCGATCGTCTAATTGAGCAACTAGGCCTCGGAAACCTGCGTTCCATATCACATCCCACCAGCCTTCTGGCGTTACATAGTAGCCCAAAGACTTTCGAGTAATCGTTACATCGTTTAAACCTGCGTCGGAAAATAGTGAGTGTAGTTTTTCTGGTTCTGCAATGCGTTTCCAACCAGAGGGTGTTTCGGGTATGTCGAGACCATATTTTCGCAGGCGATTAAAAAAAAGCTCAGCAGAGGGCATGAATGAATCTCCGCAAAAGCTGCTTATCATAACGTTGCCACCGGGTTTTACTTTGCTCTTTATGTGGCTTAACAAGCTCTCCATATCTTCCACAAAAAACAGACCAAACGCACAATTTGCGTGATCAAACTGACTGTCGTTGAATGGCATTGCTGTCATGTCATGAATTTGAAAATTTAGATTATTAAGTTGCTCGTTTTCCGCTCTTTTTTTTGCTTGATTCAACATAGAAGAGGAAAAATCCACAGCAGTAACTTGTCCGTTTGGCAGTTGGCGAGCGAGTGGAATAGCAGCAGCGCCGGTTCCACTAGCGACGTCGAGTATTTGCTCATGACCATTTAATTGGTGCAGATCAGCCATGGTTTCACCACTACTGTGAAAGAAGCGACACGCCCCTGTGCCATATTTATCAGCGACGGTTTCGAATGTTTTTTGGTAGGCATTCTTCTGCTGTTTTTCTTCTTCTGGCGTCATAGTTTTACTCGGATTAGTGTTTGGGAATATTTTTGTTATTCATTGTATTCATATTAAGCGAATTAGGAAATAGATAAATTCGTGTGTAGATTTGTAGAATTATTGAACTTGTTTTTACCCGATAAATTGGCAGGGGAGTTTGATCAAGCATAGTAAAATACAGGTTTATATCAAAAGACTATGAATTAACCACAACGCTATTGCTCAAATATCCTATAATTCTACTTATTTACGTATTACTAATAGACACTTGATCTCTTGGTGAGTAAAATTCGGCTGATTAAATCAGGTTTCACTCTTAAAGCGAGTAGGCACAAGTCTTCTCGCTTTATCTGTAATTATGGGGTTATAAATTGAGACAACAAGCCATTTTGGCACTTTCGGACGGCAGTGTTTTTTACGGTGAATCTATTGGTGCAGATGGAAAAACAGTCGGTGAGGTCGTATTTAATACCGCGATGACTGGTTATCAGGAAATCCTTACAGATCCGTCATATAGCCGCCAAATCGTCACTTTAACATATCCACACATCGGTAATGTCGGCATTACTACTGAAGATGAAGAGTCTGGTGATATTGCAGCAAGTGGCTTAATCATTCGCGATCTATCGATGGTCGATAGCAGCTGGCGCAGCCAACAGTCTTTGTCTGAATATCTAAAGCAACATAATATCGTCGGTATAGCAGGTATTGATACACGCCGTTTGACTCGCATATTGCGCGAAAAAGGTGCTCAAGGTGGTTGTATTTTAGTCGGTTCAGAGATCAGTGAAGATCAAGCGATAGCAGCCGCCAGGGAATTTCCTGGGCTTCAGGGAATGGATCTCGCCAAAGAGGTGACGACTCAGAAACAGTATCTTTGGAATAAAGGTGTTTGGAATCTGGACACTTCATACGAAGAAGCTGAACTTAGCGATGATGATGTTAAATATAATGTTGTCGCCTATGATTTTGGTGTAAAGCGAAATATTCTACGCTTGTTGGTCGATCGTAAATGTAAAGTGACTGTCGTTTCTGCGACAACTTCAAGTAAAGATGTTCTGGCGATGAAACCAGATGGTGTATTTTTATCGAATGGCCCTGGTGATCCAGAACCTTGTGATTATGCGATTTCTGCAATCAAAGATATTCTTGATCATAACATTCCCATCTTTGGTATCTGCCTTGGCCATCAACTTCTTGCTTTAGCAAGTGGTGCAAAAACCGCGAAGATGAAATTTGGTCACCACGGCGCAAACCATCCGGTACAGAATATTGAGTCTGGTGAAGTGATGATCACTAGTCAAAATCATGGATTTGCTGTCGATGAAGATTCTTTACCGTCAACGTTGAAAGCGACACATGTTTCTTTATTCGATAAATCTCTGCAGGGAATTAAACGTACCGATAAACCTGCGTTTAGTTTTCAGGGTCATCCTGAAGCTAGTCCAGGGCCGCATGATGTAGAAAAGTTATTTGATCAGTTTGTTGAATTGATGAACTAACATCCTAAAAAACGTAGATGTAGTACAAAAGAATGTAAGTATTTTTAGACTACACCGTAGTCATTAATCATTGATGTAGAGCCATATGCCAAAACGTACAGATCTAGAAAGTATATTAATTATTGGAGCAGGACCCATTGTGATTGGTCAGGCTTGTGAGTTTGATTATTCCGGTGCCCAAGCGTGTAAAGCGCTTAAAGAAGAGGGCTATCGAGTTATTTTAATCAATTCAAATCCCGCAACTATCATGACTGATCCTGGCACTGCTGACAGTGTCTATATTGAGCCAATCCACTGGCAAACCGTTGAGAAAATCATTGAGGTTGAAAAGCCAAGTGCAATTCTTCCAACCATGGGTGGCCAAACTGCATTGAATTGTGCGCTTGATCTTGTGCGTGAGGGCGTTCTTGAAAAACACAATGTTGAATTAATTGGTGCTTCTCAGGATGCTATCGATAAAGCAGAAGATCGTGATCGTTTTCGTCATGCGATGGCAAAAATCGGTTTATCCACACCAAGTGCCGGTGTTGCGCACAGCATGGAAGAGGCTGAACAAGTCCAGGCAATGATTGGTTATCCAGCAATTATTCGTCCTTCGTTTACGATGGGTGGCAGTGGTGGTGGTATTGCTTACAACCATGATGAGTTTGTTGAAATTTGTAAACGTGGTTTAGATCTTTCTCCGACAAATGAACTTTTGATTGAAGAATCTGTTCTGGGTTGGAAAGAGTATGAAATGGAAGTGGTTCGCGATCACAAAGACAATTGCATTATTATTTGCTCGATTGAAAACTTTGATCCTATGGGTGTTCACACCGGCGACTCTATCACTGTAGCACCTGCACAAACACTGACAGATAAAGAGTATCAACTTATGCGTAATGCCTCATTGGCAGTATTGCGTGAAATTGGTGTTGATACGGGTGGCTCGAATGTTCAGTTTGCGATTAATCCTGAAAATGGGCGCATGATTGTTATTGAAATGAATCCACGTGTCTCGCGTTCCTCTGCGTTAGCGTCTAAAGCGACGGGCTTCCCAATCGCAAAAGTCGCCGCAAAACTTGCTGTGGGTTACACACTTGATGAGCTTCAAAACGAAATTACCGGTGGTGCTACACCGGCGTCTTTCGAGCCTTCCATTGATTACGTGGTAACAAAAATTCCACGTTTTACCTTTGAAAAATTTCCAAAAGCCAATGCAAAATTAACCACACAGATGAAATCGGTGGGTGAGGTAATGGCAATAGGACGTACTTTTCAAGAATCTTTGCAGAAGGCTATACGTGGTTTAGAAACTGGTAATAACGGTTTTGACGAGAAAATTGAAACAGATAATGCTGAGAAAATGGAAATTATTCGTCACGAACTTGCAGTACCTGGTGCCGATCGTTTGTGGTTTGTTGCTGATGCTTTCCGTGCGGGCATGTCGGTGGAAGATATTTACACCGTTTCCAAAATTGATCCCTGGTTTTTAGTTCAGATTGAAGATCTGATCAACGAAGAAGAAAGTTTAAAAGAGACGTCGTTAAGTGAACTCGATGCTAAAGCGATGTTTCGAATCAAACAGAAAGGTTTCTCCGATGCTCGCCTGGCAAAACTTCTCGCTCAATCTGAAGAGGGTGTAAGAAGGCATCGACACAAACTTGGTGTTAAACCCGTATATAAACGAGTTGATTCTTGCGCGGCTGAATTTTCTACAGCAACTGCTTATATGTATTCAACCTATGAAGAAGAGTGTGAAGCTGCACCGACTGATAAAGAAAAAATTATCGTTCTTGGTGGTGGGCCAAATCGTATCGGCCAAGGTATAGAATTTGACTATTGTTGTGTGCACGCTGCGTTAGCCATGCGTGAAGATGGTTACGAAAGCATAATGATAAACTGTAATCCTGAAACAGTGTCTACCGATTACGATACCTCTGATCGTCTCTATTTCGAACCATTGACACTTGAAGACGTGTTGGAAATTGTCGAGCTAGAAAAACCTAAAGGCGTTATCGTTCACTATGGTGGCCAAACACCATTGCGATTGGCGCGTGGGTTGGAAAATGCGGGTGTGCCAATTGTTGGAACGTCACCAGATGCTATCGACCGTGCTGAAGACCGTGAACGTTTCCAGCAAATGGTTAACAAACTTGGTTTGAAACAACCTGAAAATGCGACAGCACGAAATGCATCAGATGCAGTGAAGCTTGCAGAGGGGATTGGTTATCCGCTTGTCGTTCGTCCATCTTATGTATTGGGTGGTCGTGCCATGGAGATTGTATATAACGAAAAAGACTTGAAACGTTATATGCGTGAAGCCGTGTCTGTTTCTAACGATTCTCCGGTGTTACTCGATCGCTTTCTTGATGACGCTGTTGAAGTTGATGTTGATGCGATTTGTGATGGTGAAAATGTTCTCATCGGCGGTATTATGGAACATATTGAACAGGCAGGTATCCACTCTGGAGACTCTGCTTGCTCCTTGCCCCCGTATACCTTATCCACGGAGATTCAAGATCGTATTCGCGGACAAATGAAAATGATGGCTATTGAGTTGGGCGTGATTGGATTAATGAATGCGCAATTCGCGGTTAAAGGTGAAGATATATATATTATTGAAGTGAATCCGCGTGCGTCGAGAACAGTGCCTTTTGTTTCAAAAGCCGTGGGGCGACCGCTTGCGAAAATTGCTGCACGCTGTAAAGTAGGCAAAACATTGGCTGATCAAGGTATGGAATCAGAAATTATTCCTGAATTTTATTCAGTAAAAGAAGCCGTCTTCCCATTCGTGAAATTTCCAGATGTTGATCCAGTGCTTGGGCCAGAGATGAAATCCACTGGAGAAGTGATGGGAATTGGTCGTGATTTTGGCGAAGCATTTGCTAAAGCACAGCTAGGTGCAGGAGAAACATTACCCAACGGTGGTGTTGCATTTTTAAGCGTGAAGGATAGTGATAAACCAAAGGCGGCGAATGTTGCCAGAGATCTTATTAGCCTCGGCTTTGAAATTTGGTCTACATCCGGAACCGCGAAGATGTTACAAGAAGCGGGAATGGAAGTTACCGTTGTCAACAAGGTGACAGAAGGACGACCTCATATTGTCGATAGGTTAAAAAACAATGAGGTCTCGCTTGTGGTTAATACAGCTCAGACCAAACAAGCAGTGTCTGATTCGTTTTCGCTACGACGTGCTGCTCTGCAACATAAAGTAACTTATACCACAACTATTGCTGGCGCTATCGCAACTTGCCAAGCTTTAAAACGATTAGAAAACCGTGATGTCAATCGTTTACAGGATATCCACAAGGAGTTAAATCAATGAATAAAGTACCTTTAACAGTAAACGGTGCTAATAAGCTTAAAGAAGAGCTGACGCAGCTAAAATCTGTTGAACGACCACAGATTATTCAAGCTATTGCAGATGCGCGAGAACATGGTGATTTAAAAGAGAATGCAGAATATCATGCGGCAAAAGAGCAGCAAGGCTTTGTTGAAGGTCGTATTAAAGAAATAGAAGGTAAATTGGGTAACGCTCAAATTATCGATGTAAAAGAGTTAAATGCAGAAGGTAAAGTTGTCTTTGGCGCAACGGTTGAAATCTGTGATGAAGATACCGGCAAATCTGTAACGTATCAAATCGTCGGTGATGATGAAGCTGATATAAAACAAGGTAAAATTTCTGTTAGTGCACCTATAGCAAGAGCTCTAATCGGCAAGCAAGAAGAAGATGTTGTGGAAGTAAATACACCGGGCGGTATTAAAGAATATGAGATAGTTTCTGTCCGCTACATATAAAAATTCTCATCTGATACTGACAATGTTTGTTGGTAATTTGTTAAACCACTGCTCAAACTCTTTGGCGGGTAGTGGTTTGCTTAAAAAATACCCCTGAATTAAATCGCAACCCATTTCTTTCAGTATATCCCAACCTTCCTGGGTTTCCACGCCCTCTGCAACAACGCTCAACCCCAAATTATGTGCAAGATCGATTGTGCTTTTTACAATTGCTCGGTCACTCTTATCACTGTCAATATTCATTATAAATGATCGATCGATTTTCAATTCATTAACAGGTAGATTTTTTAAATAGGCAAGGGATGAATAGCCTGTACCAAAATCATCAATGGCAATTTTAAGCTCCATGTTATGAAGTCCGGATAAAACACTTTTGGCGAGCTCAGGATTTTCCATCATAGCGCTTTCTGTCACTTCAAGAATTAACTGGTCTGGATTGATCGACTTTATGTCTAACAAAAATTTAACCATTGTAATTAGGTGAGGATTTTGAAGATTGAAGACAGAAAGATTAATGGCAACACCAATAGTCAGTCCAAGTTGATTCCAGCTCCCCACTTGCGTCAACGCGCTTTGTAAGACCCACTCGGTGAGCGGATGGATGAGTCCTGATTCTTCTGCGACTTCGATTATCAAATCCGGAGGTATGAAGCCACGCTCTGGATGAAACCAGCGTAACAATGCCTCGACTTCATTTGTGCGAGATAGTGCTAAGGAATATTTTGGTTGATAGTACAACTCAAGTTTACTGTTATTGATGGCATCTTTAAGTTCTGATACCAAAGATAAACGATCAAGGCTATTTTGATCTTCTTTGGGACTGTAAAGCGCGTAACCAGCGTGATTCTTTTTGGCTACATACATGGCAACATCGGCATAACGCATCATTTCTATTTCATCTTTTGCAAGATCTGGATATGTCGCGATTCCTAAACTAGCGCTGATATGAAGTTGATGTGCGTTTATTAGAAATGGTCGGTTTAAAATAACTATTATTTGTTCAGCGATGTTTTCAATAACCTCGCGATCAACACTATTAAATAATATTCCGAATTCATCACCACCTAAGCGCGCAACGACATCTTTTTCCCCGATAAGATTTGATAGGCGGCACGCCGCATCCTGTAACAGAATGTCCCCAATGTGATGGCCAATGGTATCGTTAATTTCTTTAAATCGGTCTAAATCGAGTAGAAAGAGGGCGGGTGTCCTGTTTGATTTTTCGCATTCAGCAATTGTTTTTTTGATTTTTCTAGATAAATTAGCGCGATTAGGCAGGCCGGTTAAACTATCATGCATAGCTTGATGTAATAGTTCAGATTGTCGTTGTTCTACCTGGGTTTTCATGTCATTAAATGCGTTATTAAGAGAAGCTATTTCTCTAAATCGATTCAATGGTAGATCTGATACCTTTTCACCTTTAGCACCTTTTTGTAGTGCATGAGTCAGGTTTTTAATGGGATTAAATACAATTTTTTCGAGGAATATATAAAAAATTGCAATAAGTATAATTGCAGAAATCGCTAATGCTGAAATGGAGTAGTTTAGCCGTTCAGTCGTATTTTTAAACGATTCAACATTGTTCTTTTCAGAGTTTTCCAAGGCCAAATCTAATTGATTGAGAGAAATCCAGGTTATTTCAATTGCAGGCTTAACATTTTTTTCATAGTAATTTTTTAACTGGATTGAGTCATTTTTTGTTTTAATGCTCTCTTCGAAGCGGTTCAAGTTAAAAATTGTGTCGCCAATTGTTTGCAATAATCCATTTGCTTCGTTGGAAATAAGCCATTCTGAGGCTTTAAAGTCTGAACTGATTTTAAGCGCTTCCCTTACTGCTTCATTGATATCAGTAACATAGTTTGGATAGGTTACCGAGTCGGAAGAGTAATTGATGATTGCATTATTCGCGCGCCACAGTGCTGATCGTAATTTCTGTGTTTGGGTATGGAGATAAGAGCGTTGTTGAATATCATTTATTAGTAGAGACTGTTCATTTTCAATTTTTGTATTACCCCAAAAAGTAATACAAAGTACGGCAATAATTGTTATCGAAAGAATGGTTAAAATTTGATTTTTAAGCGAATAATCACGCATGAGAGTTTTATATTACTATTTACATATCAAGTACTATCTTATCGGCAACAAAACGATGAATTTAAGCTAAAACAAGTAAAGATTTGGAACAGCGCATTTTCAACTAATTTTTAATGGAAAATAACATTTGACGTTGTGAGTCGGTGAAAAATATTGCAAAGAAAGTGTTGATGTTTTTGATGTACATATCTCAGGTTTCCCCAAAAGCTGATAATGATAGCAGTGAGGTGAGAATCTACAACCCAGGTTCGATTTTATCGGCTTTGAATGGCTATGCTTTTGTTTTAATTGTTGAGAGCGCCCCAGTTGGGAAATGTTTTGCAGCTGTGCATCGACTAATTGTTTGGTATACGGATGGCAAGCCTTGTGAAAAATCTCGTCTTTAGTGCCCGTTTCAACAATATTTCCTTGGTACATTACAATGATTCTTTGGCACATCTCCTTTATCAGTAACAGGTCGTGAGAAATCAAAACCATTGAAAGTGCGTTGAGTCCTTGTAATTTCAAAAGTAGGTGCATAATTAGTCGTTGAACGTGAGCATCAAGACCTGAAGTCGGCTCATCGGCGATTATGATTTTAGGATCTACAAGAAGTACCCCTGCAATTGAAACTCTGCGTTTTTCACCCCCTGATAATTCTGTAGGATATTTATCAAGTATTGATTCTGTGAGATAAACACTTTCAAGTGTGTTGATAATTTGTTTCTCAGATTGACTTTTAGATACCCGATGATGAGACTGATAGATTTCTTGAAGTATATTTCTAATCTTCATGTTTGGATTTAATGCTGCATCGAGATCCTGAAATATCATCTGAATATCTTTACGCAAAGGTCGAAACTTACGTTGACTAAAATTTGTAACATCTCTCCCAAATAAATTGATTTTCCCCCGACTTAATTTGTTTAAATTGACAATAGATTTACCCAAGGTGGTTTTTCCAGATCCTGATTCACCAATAATACCGAGTATTTCTCCTTGGTGAAGAGAAAGCGAAACATTATCTAATGCGGGAAACGAAACAGGGCGGGAAAACAACTGTGGTAAAAAATAATCTGTTTTATATTCTTTATATACCCCTTTAATTGTCAATATCGGACTGTTAGTTGTCATGGTACTTCCAGCATCGAATGGCATGTTCATTGTCTAGATTATTCAGAGATGGAGTTCGCTTGCTACAGGTTTGATTAATTCGAGATGTGATTTCATCGCAGTTATTGTAGTAGGGACATCCGCTGTTATTGATATGTTGCTTTATTATATCTCCAGCCAAACAGACATTATTTAAATCGCACTGTATGAGTTGTCGGGTATACGGGTGTTTGTTTTCCGAACTGGATAATACGCAGTTTGTTGCACCTTTCTCGATAATCATACCAGAGTGATATACAAGTACATTGCTACATAGAGCTTGTATCACTTTAAGGTCATGACTAACAATAATCATCGAAAGGTTCAATTCCTGTTGCAAATCGTGTAACAAATTAAGAATATTACTTTGTAAGATTGTATCAAGCCCTGTTGTTGGCTCGTCAGCAATCAGTAGTGAGGGTTCAGATGCAAGAGCCATGGCAATCATTGCGCGTTGACATAAACCGCCAGAAAGACCATAGGGATTATTGTGAAAACGAGATTCAGGATCATCCATACCGACTTTTTCAAGCCAAAATAGCGCCTTTTCTATCACTTTTTTCTTAGCGCTTATATCTGTATGCAGTCGTATCATTTCACAAATTTGATGGCCTATGCTGTAAAAGGGATTGAATGCTAATTTGGGGTTTTGAAAAATAATGGAGATCTGTTTACCACGAATAGTTTGATAATTTTTATCCAATTGCTCCTTGCGACGTTTAAACTGTCGCTGAATTATTGAGGATGATGAACTGATATTTTTTAAAGGATAGGTGTCAATCTTTTCTAAAAGATTGATCGTATTATTATCTTGAGTAAATTCGATTGTTCCGTTTGTAATACCAGGTGCTGTATTCATCAATCCAAGCAAGGAGAGTAAGGTAACACTTTTACCACTTCCACTTTCGCCAATTATTCCCAAACATTGTTTATGCTCCAATGAAAAACTAATGTCATTGAGTGCGCTAACAATATCTGAGTTTCTATTAAGATAATTCACTGAAAGGTGACTAACTTTTAAAAGAGGTGTTGGAGTCATTATTTCTCTTTTTCCAATACACGGCTAATAGTGTAGCTTAATAAGTAGAAAGCAGATATGACAAGCATAATTGCCAGCGCCGGTATGGTGGATGACCATAAGTCGCCTTGCAATAGATAGTTACTGCCAGACTGAACCATATTCCCCCACGAAGGTGTTGGTTCTTGTACACCAAAACCAAGATAGCTCAAGCTCGCTTCCATTAATATGGCTTCGCCCATAATGAATGCCGATTGACTAAATAATATTACTCGACAATTACTCCATAAAATGTGTTTAAAGATAATAGAGTGATAACTAATTCCCGATGCAATAGCAGAATCAATAAAACTCCTTTCTTTTAATAAATCGATTTTGGCTGTTAATAGTTGTGCGACAGAAGGAATATTACTGATTCCGATAACAATCATGATGTAAATAATATTGGGATCAAAAATCGCAATGACTAAAAATAGTAAAACCAGTCTCGGCATAACCAAGAGTGAATCGTTGATCATGGATAAGGTGCGTGTCACGCGTTTATAGGAAAATATTGAAGCTACCCCTGTAAGAATTCCCCAAAAAATTGCAATAATAACTGCCAAAATACTAGGTACTAAATACGCTTCAATACCTAAGATTAAACGCGAAAAAACATCTCTACCTAAATAATCTGTTCCAAATATGTGACCATTAGTTAGCGGTGGTGACAATATATAATCTAAATCAAGATCTTCAGGGTCAAAAGGTAGATATTCGAAATAAGAAAATAAATAGCCGAAAATCAACGCTAGGATAATAATAGATGAATAACCTAAATAGAATGAATTCCTTATCCCTATTTCTTTTACCTTACTTACTAGAGATGAAAATTTACCGTTCTGACGAGTAATATTTATATGAGACATAAAAAATTCACTCGTGTGATGCTCTTGGGTTCAGAATAATATAAGCTATTTTTGAAAAAAACTGTGTTAAACGAATGATAAATGCGGTTGCTAATACAGCGCCTAGCAAAAGTGGTATATCTCTATCTTGTGTTGCTTGCCATAAAAGCCTTCCTATTCCTGGCCAATTAAAAATCTGTTCAATGATAATGCAAGTACTGAAAAGATAGGCAACTTGATGACTCATAAGATGGAGTAAAGGAAAGATGATTCCTTCTTTTATGACATGCTTGTATACTTTTGCACCTTTTGCTCTAGCGTAAAGTACATAGTCTTCTTTGAGTACACGAAACAATTCACTTTTTGTGTGTTGAGTAATATGGATAAGGACTCCACTGCCAATACTTAAAAGCATAACCGGTAACAACATCTCCAGATAAGATAGTGAATCTGGAGATACGCCGACTGGTAAATAGTTAAACTGAGTTGAGGTAATATATATCGTGATATAGCCTAGCCAAAAAACTGGGACTACCGCCAAAATATTTAGTATCACGGAGATAATAGTAGAAATGGGGTTAAGGGCTTTTTTAAAATCTATTGATATGTTGAGGATGACAAATGGAACGGTTATCAATAGCGCATGAAATATTAGTGAGATTGAGTAACCCATGTTTTCTATAACCTGATCCAGTACCGGGAGGCCATTGATCAATGATGTTCCAAAATTTCCAGAGACACAGGCTGATAGCCATATAAAATACACATAAAAAAGATTGTGAGAATTAGTAGAGTCCAATTCAGAGTGCGATTCTAAATAGCGTTGGAATACTTCCTCACCTGGTGCATTGTAGAGCAAAAAAAACACAAAGAAGGAAAGTAAAAATAACAGAGTGATTGAGTGGAATAACTCTCTTGAAATCGCGCTTGCGATTGGTTTTAAGGCTGCAATATTTGTCATGTTAAAAAGGGCGTTGAAAATTTCTATTCAGAACGCCATAATTGTATGTTTTCGAATGTTTTATAGGGATGAATGGTGACATCCTTAAATTTATTATTGTAAGCCGTGTAATTTAGTAATGACCATAAAAATGTATACGGAGACTCTTCTGCCAAGAGTTTATGGATTTCGTGATTGATTGTTCTTTTTTCTTCAAAATCCAATGTGCTTGATCCCATCTCAATCAATGAATCAATCTTTGCATTGCTGAAGCTGATAAAATTATTTTCCCATGGGCCATTAAAGCGTGAATGAAAAAGCGTAGTGATATCTGATGCATCGTCAAATGACCACGATGTGAATGTTATATCAAAATCGTGTTCGTTGAAAATTGCCTTACGCCAGGCTTTTCTTTCCATAAAATCAACATTAACTTTAACACCGATTTTTTTCAGAAAGTTTTTATATGCTAGTATGACTCGCTTAGTAGATTCGTTGTTTTTATCGATAGGTACTTTAAGTTTAAAGCTTAATGTCTTACCTTGTTCATCAGAAAAATATTTATCGTGTTTTTTCTTGTAGCCTGCTGCTATTAATAAATTTTTCGCTTCTTCAGGATCGTATTGATCTGGAATCACGTCAAGATTATAGGCCCAGCTACCAGAGGGAAAAGGCCCCGATATTAATGTTCCTCTGTTACCAAAAAATACCTTGAGCATTTGCTCTCGATTTAAAGAAAGTGATAATGCTTTTCTGACTTTTTGTTTGGCAAGATGTGGGTTGTTATTATTGTAGGCAAAAAAACTGTACGATAATGTATTTACAGGTGTCAGCGAAAATCTTTTGTCAGCTTTCAAATCTGCAATATGCCTGGGTGAAACATTGATGACCATATCAAGCGCATTGAACGAGAGTGCTTTATTCATTACATTCTTATCTGCAAATGGTTTCAACGAAACCGTTTTTAGTTTTGGTTCTCCGAGATAATAATCAGGGTTCGCGGTTAGCACCACTTTTTGTTTGTCTGAGGTCTCGGAATAGAAATAGGGACCAGTACCGATAGGGTTATGAGAAAAACTATTCGATTTGTTCAGATGTTGAATTTCTGTGAAAAGATGGGCAGGCAGGATTTTGAAACTGAATCGCGCTAAGTCATTGAGTCCTATTTTTTTTAGTGTGAAACGAATAGTATATTCGTCAATTATATTAACTTCAGCAATGTGATCAAACATTGCTTTTCGATTACTCTGTGTTTTAGGATGGGTGATGATCGAAACGGTTTGCGCGACATCCTTTGCTGTAAATTTTTGTTTAACTCCATTATGAGGATGCCAAAATACATCATTTCGCAAATAGAATGTATATTCTGTTGAATCGTTTTCAATTTCCCATGATAAAGCAAGCTCAGGTACGATTTCTTGTTTATCATTTATTCCAACTAATCCGTTAAATATCAGTTGTGAGATACGAAGTGAAGTCGTTTCATTGCTGGTATAGGGGTCCAAAGTATCTGGTTTCTGAGTTTCACCGTATTGTAGGCTTTCGTTGTTTGCATAGGCGAATGTAAACAGATTGATGAAACAGTAGAGAACTAGAAAGAGTGTTTTTTTATTTTTCATCAGATGCGCTTTCTCTAAAATACTGTTGGAATGCCAGAATTACGCTGCTCATATAGATATTCCCCTTGTACAGCATCTTGTATTTGTCTCATTATTGGATAATTTTTTGATGCCGAAAAATATATTTGTAAGCTATCAGAATATTTTTTGTTTAGGCGTTTTACTTCCGCAAGATTAATTAATAAAATGGGGTCGTTGCCAGATATGTTATTGTTGTCACTTTTCAATAATGCGCCTTCTATTAATCGTTTAGCTTTTGTTATTTCATTTTTGAATAAAAAATAGCGACCGACATTTAAACTCAATTCTGTGTAGCGTTCACTTGTCCCTGATTCCGCCATTAGTCGAGCGCTTTTAACAATCGTTGGACAGTTTGCTCGAATATAGATACACATTAAAACCGCTTCCGCGCTTAGTGACGGATCTTTTTTTAGGTTATCAACAGCTAGCTCTAGTGCTTGATAAGCTCTATTGTGATCTCCTGCTAAATATCCATGTGCTGCGGATCGGATATCAATCATGTTTGTCAAGGTTTTTGGGAGTAGGGTGAGGTGCTTAACTCTGTCTTGATATTTATTTGCACTTTCTTTGTTAGCGAGTACAAGCTCAAGATCTGAAAGATAAAAATTTGCTATGTCGCCAAGTTTTTCATGATTTTCGATTTTCTCTAACAAGTGTTTACTCATTTCGTAGTAGAAGATAGATAAAGTATGAGTTAATGCCAAATCATAGAATCGAATGACTTTTGTTTCACTGAGTTGTTCAGCGAATACGGGTTGCTGTTTATTTAATTTAACAATCCTGGCTGCTGCCAAATCCAACCGATTTTGAGCGATATATGCTTTTAATATGTAGTGTATATTTTGATCGATGGAATTAGTTTCTTTTTGCCGATCCTCTGATATAAACACTGACAAATCTTCAATTGTAAGATGATTTTTATTGAATAACTCTATATCTATGTAATTAAGGAATAGTTGATCAAGCCTATTTTTATTATTAAAACTACTGCGATGATTAATATACTCACTCATTCGTTTAGATCGATGGGAAATTAATGCACCTAAAAGATGATAATGTTTTTTTTCAGATTCGTCGGTAATTCGTTGTTGATTGATGTTTTTATAGAGTGTTTCCGAGCTATTAAAGTCACCTTGTAAATAATATGCCTCGGCTAAATATAAGGCTGCATAAGCACTACTATTATTATTTAAACTATCAATAAGTGGTTTTAAATAGGCGATTTGGGCTAATAATGATTTTTCATATATTTCTCGATAAATCTTTAGATTTTTAGAAAATGTTATTGCCGCTTTCAGTTTATCATTAGCGTTCAAATTATTGAGGTGGCCATAATCAGAAAGAAATATATTCGTTGCCATTTCAAAATTATTATTTTTGTAAGCTTTCATAGCTTCATCCACGACAAAGTCTTCTGCATATAAGACTGTTGCATGGAATAGAGTTATTGACAATGACAATATGAAACTGAACTTCATTTTAATCAGTTATTCCGTAGATTGTAATATCAGTACTATACTGATAACGGCAGGGTTTTAGTGATCTTAAATGAGGTAATCTTATTTTAGTAGAAAGGATGACTGACAATGTGAGGCGTTAATATTCTGAATGTTGAGTCATGTAAGCCAAAAAATCATCAGCTGTTAGTGGTCGGCTAAAATAGAAACCTTGGGCCAATTCACAACCTAGCTTTGTGAGGCAGTTTCGTTGTTCCTGAGTTTCTACTCCCTCGGCGATAACTTTCAAATTCATATTGTGTCCCATGGAAATGATGGTGTTAACAATTGCTGTATCATCGTTATTTCCAGGGATTTCTTTGACAAAGGAACGGTCAATTTTAAGTACATCAATAGGGAAATGTTTTAAATAACTTAACGATGAATATCCTGTTCCAAAATCATCCACAGATAACATTATATTGTTTTCATGAAGTTCTGTGAGTATTTTTACGACATGGTCGAAATTACGCATGATAGTACTTTCGGTCACTTCAAGTTCCAATAACTCTGGGTTTATACCAGTTTGTGAAATGATTTTTATAATATTCTGCGTTAAATTGCGTTGATTAAATTGTTTAGCCGATATATTTATTGCGATTCGTGGTGCATTGAGTCCTTTATTGCTCCATTCCACAATTTGGGAACATGCTTTTTGGATTACCCAATCGCCGATAGGAACGATCAGGCCTGTTTCTTCAAGTAATGGAATAAAATCGAGTGGTGGGATTAATCCGTTTTCTGGATGTTGCCAGCGAATGAGTGCTTCAGCACCTACTATTTTGTTTGTTGATAGTTCAAATTGTGGCTGATAATGAAGTACAAATTCCTCACGTTCAAGTGCTTTGCGCAAACTACTTTCCATGGAAATATGTTTTATGCCACGTACTTCTAAATCTGAAGAAAATATCTTTAGATTCTTATCCTCTTTTTTGGCGTAAGCGATGGCAGATTCTGCATGTTTTAGAAGTATTTCAACTGTTTCGCCATCATTCGGGTAATGTGTTACGCCCAAGTATACGCTGATGTAGATTTCCTGGCTTTGAATATTAAACGGTTTCTCTAACGCTTCTTGTATTGTTTCAATTAGTGGAGAGCACTCGTGGCTTATGAGTCTGTTTTTTCCGATGATAAGAAATTCATCACCCGCTAGTCGGCCGATAAAAACGTCTGAAGGTAGTTTTTCCACGAGCCGAATTGAAATTAGTTCAATGAGATGATCGGCAGAAGCATGACCTAAGATTTCATTGATTTTTTTAAAACGTTTCACGTCAACCTGGATTATCGCAAGTGTTTGAGCTTTCCGATGTGCTTTTTGTATGCTAAAAGACAGTTTTTCCTGAATATGAAATCGATTGGGAAGATCTGTTAAACTATCATAGTATGCTAACCGGTGTAGATTTTCCTCGGCCTCTTTACGCTCTGTAACATCTGCAAATATAGAGATATAGTTAGAAATTTCATTTAAACTATTTTTAATTACATTTACGGTCAAAAATTCAGGGTAGATTTCTCCATTTTTACGCTTGTTCCATATTTCACCTTGCCAAATACCCTTTACCTGCAGGCTTTCCCACATGCTTTTAAAAAATTCTGCATCATGTTTTTCCGATTTTAAAAACGCAGGATCTTTACCTAAAGATTCGAGTTCTGTATATCCCGTGATATCGGTAAATGCAGGGTTCACCCGGATAATACGATTACGTGTATCAGTAATCATGATCCCTTCAATACTGTGATCAAAAACTTGTCCGGCTTGTAGTAGATCGTGTTCCGAGATTTTCTCTCTTGTTATATCTCTACCATAACAATACACGTATGATTTATCTGGAGCAGCGGACAATTGCCAGCTATAAACTTTGTTTTCAGTTGTTTCTTCAAACTCGAAATTACCGTCTTGTGATAAACAGTTATCAATCCATTGTTGCCAATGTTCTGGTCTAGCAGTAGGAAACAATTCAGACCAATAGTTGATAATATGTTTGCTAGCTGGGTTAAAGTAAAGTACCTCTGTATTTGGTGCTAATCGGATTACTGGAGCCGGATTTTCTTCTGGGAAACGAGCTAGGGTATTTATCTCTTCATCGGCTTGAATGCGTTCACTGATATCGACAACAATGGCATAAAACAATTTTTCAGTATTATCCGGAGATGCTTGAATTCTAATATCGACAGGATAATAGGATCCGTTTTTACGTTTTATTGATGTCTCAAAATGTAGCAGTGACTTTTCATCATTGTAGAGCGGTTTTAGTATTTTTATAAATTCATTTTTGTTAGTGTTTTTTATCAAATCATAGGGGTGTAAACTCAGTATTTCCTCGAGTGTGTAATCCAGGTTTTTCAGTGCTGCTTGATTAACGAGGGTAAAATTAATCGTTAGAGCATCAAAGATATAAATTTCATTGAGAGAGTTGTTCAGAACCTCCCACATTCGCTCTTCGTGCAGACTGATATAACACTCGTTTTGCTTATTTTTTTTTTGTTGGATATCGCGAGTAATAATCGTTGATACCTGGTTTAAATTGTCTTTGGCAATAAAGTATATATTTTCTTCCTTATTATGTTCACTGAGAATAGATTTTTCATCATCCGTTATAATAATATTTTGCGGGAGGTTTGCTGCGTTGCTGCTAATAGATACAATATCTTCTGTTGTATAAGCGTTAGAGAAGGTATTAGAGATTACAAAATCCCATTCTTTCTCATTAACTGCGTTTGCGTAATCCTCAATATGTTCCACACAGTGAAGAATAACTTGTGTATTGAAATGCTTTAGCTCATCTAATATGCAAGCAGATTCATCCTTACGATCATTTACAAATAGTAAGCGTACAGGCATCGGTTTTTTTCTCTCAATTCCTATGATTTAGACAATGGTTTACAAGAAACCAGTGTGCTAGCTAAAGTTTAGCGGCAATAAAAGAGGAAAAATTAAGAAAAATACCAATTAGAAATAATTAAGCGCTAACGTTACAAATCTTGAATTTAAAAACTCTGCTGAATATTTTTAGAGGTAAGTAAAATATAATGAGATAAGCCCGGACAATACAATCGCATCATCCGGGTCATACAAAGGTGCTAATGAGAGGCCAATTGCTCCCAACCATCATCAGGTTTGAAGCTGCTCCCTAATTTTTGTTCAAGTGAAGAGAGCTTTCCGTGATACTCGTCCAACCCTTCTTTAGCCGCATAATTCATCGGCCCGCCACGGAAAGGGGCGAATCCTGTACCGAATATAATACCGGCATCAAGTAAATCTTTGTCAGCAACAACATGCTCTCTCAAACAGGCGACAGACTCATTAACCATGCGTCCAATCAAACGATCAGTGATATTTTTAGTATCCACTGATTCACTGCTATCTTTACTTTTAACCTTTTTACCATCGGCGTATTCGTAAAAACCAGAGCCAGATTTAGCGCCTAGTTTGCCACTCTTAACCATGTTTTCAAGACTGCTAGGTACAGTTACATCAAGTTCTTTAGAGAGTATTTGTGCGACATGTAAACATATATCGAGTCCGACCGTATCTGCAAGCTGTAGTGGTCCCATCGGCATACCAAACTTCAGAGCGATTTTATCAATAGCTGCTGCAGAAACACCTTCTTCATGAATTCTAACGGCTTCCAGCATATATGGCATAAGAATACGATTCACAAGAAAACCGGGTCCACTTTTTACCGGTAGCGGTAGTCGGTCGATTTGTGCCGCAAATTGGGAGGTGCGTTTTGCAACGTCTTTATCCGTGTTGTCAGCAGTGACAATCTCAATTAATGGCATCTGCGCAACAGGATTAAAAAAGTGCAATCCAACTAATCGTTCAGGCGTCGCCAAACACTCACTCAATATTTCCAATGGAATACTGGATGTATTAGTAGTGAGCAACGCGCCTTCTTTCATTTTAGGTTCGATCTCACGATATAAACCTTGTTTAGCATCAATGTTCTCAACAATTGCTTCAATAACGATGTCTGCTTTTGGTACGCCTAAGCCTTTCACATCGGGAATCAGACGATCCATTGCTGCGATTATGCCGAGTCGATCACCACGCATTTTTCGAGTAAAAAGCTTATGAGCACGTTTGATCGCTTTAGCAATCACAGCAGGATCTCTATCCTGCAATGTGACACGTAAGCCTTTAAATGCGCACCAGGCAGCGATATCGCCACCCATTACTCCGGCACCGATAACATGCACTTGTTCCACTTTATTAACTTTTTCTTCAGCACTCGCTTTACCGAGTGCTTTAAGTTGATCCCTCAAAAAGAAAACGCGAATCAGGTTTTTAGCAGTATCATCGTTAACCAAACTTGCTTCAGAGTTGGCTTCCTCTTCCAGCATTTTTTTCGGATCATCATAATACTTTGCCCACAGATCAATGATGGCATACGGCGCAGGATAATGTTCTTTACTTGCCTTTTTAGCGACCGTTTTTATCATGAAATGTTTAAGAATAGGGCGGACCAACATATGATTGGTGATAGCTTGCATTTTTTTCGGTTTGTGTACCGGAGGTGGATTCATGATGGTTTTTTTCGCAGCAGGAATTAGCTGTCGTGTGGGAACCGCATAATCAATTAAACCGATTTTGTTCGCTTTACGTGCATTATAGGGTTTTCCTGTTAACATCATGTCCATCGCCGCGGGGGCACCGATCAATCGTGGTAGACGAACAGTCCCACCAAATGCGGGATGCAAACCCAGTTGTACCTCGGGTAAAGAGAGGCGGGTTTTAGGTCCATCATCTGCAATTCTATATTTACAAGCCAAAGCCAGTTCAAAACCACCACCCATGCAAAAGCCATGAATCAAAGCAATAGTGGGGCATTTTAATGCTTCTATTTTGTCAAAAACAAACTGTCCACGTTGAATGTGTGCTTTGGCTTCATCGAAGTTGCTTACCTTGGTAAATTCTCTAATATCAGCACCGGCAATAAACCCGTTTTCTTTATCTGAAGTAAACACAACACCTAGTGGAAGATTACCTTTGCTAATCTCATCAAGGATGCTATCAAGTTCTTCAAGAACGGGTGCGCTTAAAATATTTGTACTGGAATTTTCAACATCCAAATGTAGCCACAAAATGCCTTCGGCATCAGTTATGGGTTTCCAGTTTTTGTATTGTTTATCTGTCATAAGCTTATGCCTCACTTTCCAATAACATTGCGCCACCTTGCCCACCACCAATGCAAAGGCTTGCCATTCCGCGTTTGGCTTTATTGCGTTTTAATACATGTAACATATGCAATACAATCCTGGCACCACTGGCGCCAACTGGATGTCCAATGCTAATTCCTCCGCCGTCTACATTTAAACGTTCGTGAGGAATTTCACCAAAGGCTTTTTTCTCATTGAGATTTTCTTTGCAATAAGTATCGTCTTTCCAGGCTTCAACACATGATAATACTTGTGCGGCAAATGCTTCGTTTATTTCCCAGTAATCGATATCATCAACTTTGTGTTTATTGCGCTGAAGAATGGGAGCCATTGCATGTGCTGGGCCCAACCCCATTTGAGAAGGACTTAATCCTGCCCAGTGGCTATCAACGATACGTCCCATTATGGGAAGTTTATGTTTTTTAACCGCATCTTCACTGGCAAGTATTAATAAAGCAGCGCCATCGGTTATTTGTGCGCTATTGGCTGCTGTGACCTTGCCAAAATTTCTATCAAAATAGGGTTTAAGTTTGGCGAGACCTGCCATGTCTGAGTCTCGGCGTAAACCATCGTCATACTCGTAATATTTTCCATTATTGTCGTATGTGACTTCAATTTCATCGAACCAGCCATTATCAATCGCATTTGCCAGGCGGCGATGACTCTCGACAGCGAAGCTATCCATTTCATTTCGAGAGATGTTAAATCGATGAGCAAGAATTTCTGCCGTTTGCCCCATATTTAATCCGACCACAGGATCGGTTAAACCACGAAGCAAGCCAATAATGGGCTTTAAATGTTTACCTCTCAGTTTGCTAAGCGCTTTAACTTTATCCATAGCCGAACGTGCTCGACTAAAATCTGCCAGCCAATTAACCATCATATCGTTTAATAAAATAGGCGCACGACTCATTGCCTCAACGCCGCCCGCTAGCACAAGGTCAGAACGCCCTGTGGCGATATTCATTGCTGCACAATCCAAAGCTTGCATTCCTGATGCGCAGTTGCGTTGGACAGTCCATGCGGGCACGTCCTCACCACATTCCAAACGTAATGAAGTCACGCGAGCAATATTTGCTTCGTCAGCACTAGGCATAACACAACCAAGAATTACCTCATCAAACTCAGAAGGCGCAAAGTTTTGTCTTTCCATCAAAGGTCGACCAGCCGCGACTGCGAGGTCAGCAGCAGGAAACGGCCCTTGTTTGCCTTTCGCTTTTAGAAAGGGTGTGCGAGAGCCGTCGACAACATAAACGGTTCTGGCAAACGTTTTTTTACGAGCTGCAGCCATTAAAAGGCCTCCTTATTTATTCAGTTTGAAATCGTCTTGCGCAAAGTCATCAACTTTAATAATTGCATTCCTCAGTTCCAAAAATCTGGCGAATAGCTTAGCATCCTGATCTGGGATTAGCGCTTTTTGATCGGCTTGTTTCAACATTTCAGCTAATGTTTGTCCAGAAATATCACCTTGCTTTTTCAGTCCAAGGATACGTTTTTCGATTTTGTCTGCATCGGCGGCAATATTAAATGCTTCTTCTAGACGTGCGACTTGTTGATCATCTGTTTCCGGCAGATAAATTCCGTAAGTGAGTCGATCTCGGGTTGCAGAAGGAGATAACAATATTCTCGCGACTTTTTGACCGGCATCATCACGAGGTGGTTTGAATCGTTTACCGTAGGGGAATATTACAAACTGCAATCCTTTAGCAATAATTGCATTGGGGAAGTTTCGTAAAATACCGTAAAGCGATTCCTGAATTTGATAGAGCAGATCATCCAATACCCACTTAACAACTTCAAGATCTTCAGCGGGATTACCATCGTCATTAAATCGTTTCAAGGTCGCCGATGCAAGATAAAGATTACTTAATATATCAGCAAAGCGTCCAGAAAGTTTCTCTTTGCGTTTTAGCGCGCCACCTAAAGTTCCCATTGCTACATCTGCCAACAAAGCAAACGAGCTACTGAAACGAGTCAGTTGTTTGTAATAGTTATCAAGGCCCGAAGAATTTTCCGGAACTTTGACAAACTGTGCATGAGTAAGACCCATAAATCCACTGCGAAAAAAATTGCTGGTTGCAAACAAAATATGTTTGCTAAACGCTGCATCAAACTGGTTGAGCGCGATTTTCTTATCGGGTTCAGCCGCTGCTTGCATTTCTTGAAAAACATAAGGATGACAGCGAATAGCGCCCTGACCAAACACAATCAAACTTCGGGTTAGAATATTCGCACCTTCAACGGTAATACTGATTGGAATAGAATGATAAAGTTTGCCGAGAATATTGTTAGGGCCAAGACAAATGCTAGAACCACCTTGTATATCCATGGCATCGTTAACACATTGACGTAAACGTTCTGTCAGATTGTATTTAAGGATTGCTGAAAGCACAGAAGGGCTTTCACCATGATCCAGGGCGCTGGCTGTTAAAACACGTGCAGCATCTACCATATAAGCATAGGCCGCCATTCGTGCGAGTGGTTCTTCAACACCTTCGAAGTACCCAATAGGTGTTCTGAATTGTTTCCGTACACGTGAATAAGCACCGATCGCACGGCTGGTAAATTTTGCACCGCCGACACTTAATGCAGGCAGCGAGATAGAACGACCAGCGGCTAACGATTCCATTAACATGCGCCAGCCTTGACCAACTTGTGAAACACCACCAATCACCCAGTCCATTGGAATAAAAACATCTTCACCCCAATTAGGGCCATTTTGAAAACCGATTCCGGAAGGGTGATGACGTCGACCAATATTAACCCCAGGGTGAGTTGCAGGAATCAACGCGCAGGTGATTCCCGGTTCTTTTACGTCGCTTACCAGTCCATCAGGATCATGTGCTTTAAACGCTAATCCTAAAACAGTGGCCACAGGACCGAGCGTTATGTAGCGTTTATTCCAGGTAATGCGAAATCCGAGAACATTTTTTTCACCATTGAAATCCTGTTTACATATTATGCCATAATCTGGAATGGAGCTGGCATCACTACCAGCCTCTGGGCCGGTTAATGCAAAGCAAGGAATATCTTCACCAATCGCTAATCTTGGTAGATAGTGATCTTTTTGTTCATCTGTTCCGTAGTGTAATAATAATTCTGCAGGTCCCAAAGAGTTTGGCACCATGACAGTAACAGCCGCTGCTACGCTGCGTGTCGAGAGCTTCATTACTACAGAAGAATGAGCGAGCGCAGAAAATTCCAGGCCGCCATATTTTTTCGGAATAATCATGCCGAAAAATTTATTATCTTTTATGAACTGCCAGACTTCAGGCGGCAGATCGTTGAGCTGTTGCGAAATTTCCCAATCATCAATCATGGCACAAAGATCGTTAACAGGGCCATCAAGAAAAGCCTGTTCTTCAGCACTGAGTTTTGCTGTTTTGTGTTGAAGTAATTTATTCCAATCGGGATTGCCACTGAATAAATCACCATCCCACCAGACACTGCCAGCATCGAGCGCTTCTTTCTCTGTTCGTGACATTGGCGGAAGAATTTTGCGGTAAACATTCAGCAGAGGGGATGTGATGATTGATTTTCGAAGCGGAGGAATGTTTATGACAATGGCGATAGCGCCAAACAATATCCATGCTGTCCATAGTAAAAAACCGGGAGGACAGATAAAACTAAGTACAAAAAGATATGCGCCGATGCTCGCAGTCCATATCATCGCGTTCATACGATGATATGCTAAAACGCCAACAATCAGAAAAAACAATAGCGCGGATAGCATAAGTCAACTCCTTAACTAAGAAATTCCAAACGTCACATTGTAGGTAGAGTGCTGTATTGCATGCACTCACCTTTTTAAACCTACTAAAAGTAGTTAAATCAAGCCAAGCTATATTTAGTCAGTTTGCACAACTGCATACCTATCGGCAGATACTAAAGATACCGTAACCAACAAAATTCTATTGATAGCATGTTAACCAAAAAACATCTTAACAGGAATAGTAACAATTATATTATAGTCGGTATATGTATGAGTTAATTACACTTTTCGTGCCGTTTATTGCTCACAGATTTGTCAGCAAGATGAATTAACAATTGCTCACATTTAGGTGAATTTTCATGGCTAATAATTGATGAGCGATAAGTAATAATAAAACGTAGCTTAAAAATCGCTCAATATATTGATACTTTTTTGTAATTTATAGGATTCAGTATAGTAGTGAGGTGAGAAACGTATACGCTTGGCTCGCATCGCACAAAAAATATTATTCGCCTTCAGATATTCAAACAGTTCTTCAGTTGATTTATCAACCACGTCAAAGCTAATAATACCGGCTCGCCTTTCAATATTTTGTTCACTTGCTATGCGGTAATTAGGAAGCTCTGAGATTTTTTCAATAAGAAACGAAATGTTATTTTGCAAATCTTTACTGACTTTCTCCATACCAATCTCAAGTAATAGAGAAATGCTAGCATTAAGCCCATGGATACCGAGCATGTTTGGACTGCCGCATTCAAATCTTCTTGCACTCTTGGCAGGTGTCCAGTTTTTATCATCGAAATCGAGAAAGTTTTCCACCATATGCCAGCCATATTGATTGAGTGAGAGTTTATCCATCACTTCTTCCCGGCAATAGAAAAGCGCTATTCCTTCTGGGCCTAACATCCATTTATGTCCGTCGGCGACGACAAAGTCTGCCTGATTTTGCTGAACATCAAAAACTTCTGCGCCAATGCTCTGAATGGCATCGATGCAAAACAGGACATTATTATTTCGGCAAAAACTACCAATACGGTTACAATCAAGCCGAAGTCCGGTCGCATATTGTACTGAACTGACCGATAGCAGGCGCGTTTTTTCATCACATTGCTCAATGAGCGCTGATTCTGGTGAATCCGAAGCTGTTAGATTACTGTAACGAACTTCGACTCCTTTGTCTTTTAGTGATTCCCACACAATCCTGTTAGAAGGAAATTCCTGATCGCTGATGACGACGTTATCGCCATTTTTCCAGTCGATTCCATATGCGATGACAGAGAGGGCTTCAGAGGTATTTTTTAACAATGCAATTTCAGTCAGGCGTTTCGCATTTATGAGTTGTTGTAGATTTTGTCGCAACTCTCGCTCTGTCTGCACCCATTGTGGATAATTGAGCGAACCTTGTCGCACATTCTCTTCCACAAATTTGTTTATTGCTGTTTTTGTACGCACAGGCCAAGGGCCAACAGCAGCATGGTTTAGATGAATCAGTTCATCATTTAACAGCCATTCATTTTTCATTAATTATGCGCTTTCAAGCAGTGCGTTTAAGGATTGAATATCTTCAGCAGACAATATACCGGCAGCCGCTTTAAGTTTTAACACTTGTAACAGATAATTAAATTTTGCAATGCGGTAGTCACGTTCAGTTGAAAAATATTGTTGCTGAGAATCAAGCACATCCAAATTTGTTCGCACGCCAACTTCAAGCCCCTTCTTAGTAGCTTGCAATGCACTGTCACTTGATATTAATGCTTGTTTTAATGCATCAATCTGTTGAAAACCATTTATCACTGTTAAGTAAGCTTGTTGGGTTTGCAATAGTACTTGTCGTTGACTATTTGTTTGTAATTCTTTTTGTTGCGAGCGCAGGTGTTCTGCTTCGCGGATACGGGATGACATCAAACCACCAGTGTACAAGGGTAGGGAGAGTTCAACGCCAATAGAAAGCGTGTTTGTTGTGCTGTCAGAACCACTGAATGACAAGTATTGCTTGTTATTATTTGCTGCTGCAACGAGGTTAACGGTAGGTAATCGATCATCTTTCAATTTAGTCATTTCTTTTTTAGCAATATCCAAACTGGCCTGGCTGAGTTTTAATTGGTAGTTGTTTGCCAATGCTAACTCAACCCACTGCTCCATTTGAGTAGGATTGATTGTGGCGAGTTTGACATTCTTCTTTAAAGATTTGAGTTTCTCAGTGGCTGTTCCTGTAATACTGCGTAATGTCTGTTTAGCAATGGCCAGTAAATTTTCCGCAGATAATTCACTGGCGCGAGCCAAATCATATCGCGCTTGCGCTTCGAGCTTGTCTGTTTTGGTCGCGGTGCCAACTTTAAACGTCAAATTGGCGCGTGCCAGGCTTTCCGCAAAGGCACGCGTTTCTGCTTGGTTAACCGCAAGGTTTTCCTGGGCAGAGAGAACGTCAAAATAGGCTTGAGCAACACGCAGAATCAAATCTTGTTCAGCGGTTTTATATTGTAACTCTGCTTGGTTTACTACGATTTTACTTTGTTTATATGATGTTGAACTACTTGCATTAAACAGTGGCTGAGTGAGATTTATGGCAAAATTTCGACTATCAGATGTATTTTTATCTACACCATTCTTGTTAGGGTCAAACGATGGGTCCGTTTCTGTTCTGGCATATTTCAAACCTGCAGAAAAACTGGCTTGCGGCAGTAATAATGACAATCCCTGCTCAGATTTTTCCATCCCGGCGTCTCGGCCATATTTTGCAGCAGAGATTTGTGGATCGCTTTGCAGGGCTAATTCATATATTTCTATTAATCCTGAAGAGCCATTGGCAAATACGGAAGAAGAATTAATAGTTAATGCGGTTAAAAATAAGCCAAAAACACCAAGCTTCATATGTCTACCCTTATACATTTGGTTGAACGGTAATTATAGGTGAATAAAGTTTTCATTGTTATGGTTAAATTCAATGCAATTCATGGACTCGTTTATCAAATAATGATTAAAGTTTATTCGCTACTCTAAAGAGTAATAGAGTTTTATTAACTGTTTTTATTACACGTTTTGACGACCGCATCGAAACTGATAGAATCATTTTAATTGAAATGTGTTAGAAAAGTGTAGCATACATACTTTAAATGAAAGGAGTAATAACATTGGACGAATTATTGGCAAATCCAGCTATTCAGGGAGGCGTTGCTCCATTTCTAGTTGCGCTAGTGATAGCTGGTTTGTTTTATCGAATAAATATTCTGGCAGGCCTGGCGATTGTTGCTGGTTTTATTACTACCGTCATGTTAACAACGGGCATTGCATTTGAGCCATTAACATCAACAAGGAAAATTACCTTGTTGGTAATGATTATTCCTGTTCTCGCAATCATATTGCAATTGATCGATAAATATAACGATTTTACCATTCGGGTTTTTCACGTCTTTGCATCCGCTGCAGTACTTTGGGTATTGTGGCCGGTTATTTCCAACAATCCATCAATAGAAATGTTGTTTCTAACGCTTTCGTACATCGTATATGCCGCCTGGATGATGAAAGTTTTCATGCGTATGAATGAGCAACCTGCGATAGTGACTTCAACAGCGGTGACAGGTGTTGGTATTGCTATTGGTGGTTCAGCTTTGATTGGAGCATCTGCATTGCTCGGTCAGCTAGGATTAGCGTTAGCCGCCACCGGTGGCGCATTTTTACTTGTGCAACTGATTAGCAAAAGTGATGAAGATAGTGGTCTTACATTAACAATGACCAGCGCTATGATTGCTGCATTGGTTTTACCTGTTGCGATTGAATATGCACAAGTCCCCTGGATAGTTCTACCCATTGTTGTACTTATTCCATTGTTAGCATTTTACCCCTTTGAAGATGAAGACAGAATTTGGAAAAACACCATTACACTATTAGTTGGAATGGGAGTTTTAGCGGCACTGGCTTTTTATCTGACAACACAAAGTGCTGGTGAATTGCTTTTTTAATTATTACTTAAAAACGTAGCCCGGATGCAGCTCAGCGCAATCCGGGAAGAACGAAGCCACCACACCCCGGATTCCATTGCATTTCATCCAGGCCGCAAGCGAGATAACGAAATGGTTCAATATCGACGAAGCTATGTTCCCGGTGGTACTTATTTTTTCACCGTAACATTGCAAAACCGGCCCTCAACGTTACTGGTAGATTATGTGGACTTGCTACGAGAATGTTTTCGAAATATAAAAAAAGATAAACCATTTAATATTGAAGCAATGGTGATTATGCCTGATCACTTACATACTATTTGGACTTTGCCCGAACACGATGCGGATTATTCCGCCCGTTGGAAAGCGATCAAAAGTTTGTTTACTCGTAAAATCAAAAAAGCTGGAGTTGATATACCTTCAAATACACGTGGAGAGCACGCATTATGGCAAAAACGTTTCTGGGAACATACCATTCAAAACGAACAAGATATGAATACACATATCGATTATATCCATTTTAATCCTGTTAAACATGGTTATGTGAATAGCGTTAAGGAATGGCCTTATTCATCATTTCACCGATACGTAGACAAAGGAATGTTAGAAAAAACATGGGGAGGGAATCAGTATGAGAAAGAATCTGAAGGAAATTTTGGTGAATAATGTATTGCATAATTTGTAGCCCGGATGCAGCTCAGCGGAATCCGGGAAGAACGAAGCCACCATCCCCCGGATTCCATTGCATTTCATCCGGGCTACATAATCATTACCGATGTATAAACCGGTACTAAATCAAATAGCTCAACTAAGTCATTATTCTTCATGTTAATGCATCCAATGGTTGAGTCTTTACCCATTTCATAATCATCAGGGCAGCCATGTATATAGATGTAGCGGCGCATAGTATCGACGTTACCTAAACGGTTTTTGCCCGGATTTGTAGCCCGGATGCAGCTCAGCGGAATCCGGGAAGAACGAAGCCACCATCCCCCGGATTCCATTGCATTTCATCCGGGCTACATAATCATTACCGATGTATAAACCGGTATTAAATCAAATAGCTCAACTAAGTCATTATTCTTCATGTTAATGCATCCAATGGTTGAGTCTTTACCCATTTCATAATCATCAGGGCAGCCATGGATATAGATGTAGCGGCGCATGGTATCGACGTTACCTAAACGGTTTTTGCCCAGCTCTTTTCCACTTAACCAGAGAATACGCGTGAGTATCCAGTCTCTATTAGGAAATTCATCTCGCATACCCGTTTTATAAACTTCACCAGTCGGACGCCGACCTCTGAAAATAGTATTCACAGGAACGTTAGCACCAATTTTAGCCCTAACAATATGTTTGCCACATGGTGTGCAATTACTGCCAGCGAGTTCACCTGGGCCATTTTTCGATGTGTTAATCGTGTAAGACTTGATAATTTCACGGGAAACTGTATTTATTAATTCCAGTGTTTTATTTTGGATACTGACTTCGATTTCAACTTGTATCATAGCGTCACCGTTTTCAATCCATCATAATTTCCTTCGGAATTGATAGAGTAATTCTGGATGTGTTTTCGAGTTATCACAACATTATCTTCAAACCAAAGTGGAATGTAGGGCAAGTCTTTCAATAAATAGTCTTGTAATTTGCGATAGACTTCTGCTTGTTTTGTCAGATCTTTATATGACTCTGCTTCAGTAATCATCTTGTCGACTTCGCTATTAACATAGCGGCCTCGATTAGCTCCGTTTGGTGGGATCCCTTCGCTATGCAGGGTGTATCGAAATATATCAGGCATTTTAATACCCACCCAGGCCAGGCTATAAAGTTGAAATTGTCCACTCTTAATGTCGCCGTAAAAGGTACCCCAATCATAGCTGCGGATATCCAAATTGATACCGACATTTTTAAGTTGATGTTGATAGATCGTTGCGAGCCGAATTCGAAAGGGTTTGTTGGATGTTTTATAAGTCAGATTCAGCGGTTTTTCTAATGAATAGCCTAACTGTGAAAGCAAGGTTTTTGCTTTTTCTGGATTATACTCATATCCTTTTAACGAAGAGTTAGAAGCCCAGTGATCAGGCGGAAATAGGGCTTGCGCTTCTCGTGCAGAATGTCCAAAAATATAATCGATAATTTCATCGCGATTTATGGCATATGCGATCGCATGCCGAATTTCTATTTGCTTCAAAACAGGATCTTCCATATTGAAACCAATATATTGAAATTTTGAACCTTCTACTCTTTTAAGATCGACAGTTTCTAACTCGGCTAAATAAGTCACTAACTCAGGCGGTAGATCATTTTGCACTATATCAATTTCACCACGTTGCAGTTTTAACACACGCACTGTTGGATTGGGAACATGTAAAAACTCTACTACTAGATTGTCAGTAATACGTTTTATTTGTAGTTTTCCCTCATCGGTTTGAGTCATAAACTGGAAAGACCCACTGCCAATAGGTTGCTTATTGAACTTATGTTCTTGTTCAATCAATTTATGGGGGACAATTCCTATCACAAGATATCCTGGGAATAATGGATCATCTCTTGTTAAAAAGAAATCGACTGTTTGCCCATCAGGTGTTTCGATTTTTTTAATCATCGCGAGCGATGTACGATGAGGCGAAGCATTGTCTTTGTTTAGAATAAAGTCATACGTCGCTTTAACATCTTTACTCGTTAACTGATCGCCGTTATGAAATTTATTGCGTTTATCATTGAGGATGAAACGATAATGGAAAGGAGAAATCTGATTCCAATCGGCGATAGCGGGTATCGGCATTTTAGCGTCATTAAAATCTACCAGCTTTTGATAGATCAAACGCCCTATACGGCTAGAAGCAGCGTCTGTTGAAAATCGCGGATCAAGATTTAGCGGCATACTGGCAAGCCCCATTCGTACTGCATGCGGTTTTTCAGCGGAGCATGATGTGAGTAAGGGCAGTAGCGTGATAGCGACTAAGGCGTTAATAATGAGAAAGTTGTGCTTCATTAAAATATAAAGGTGTTATTGAATGATAGGTAATTCATGCAGAATAGTTACCAGTTTTTAAAAGGATGTTTAACCAGGCTGACATTATAGTAACGTGGATCATCAGAGACATTTTTATCCGCCCACTCAGGGATGACAAATTCCTCATCTTCACTATTTAATTCAATTTCAGCGACAATCAATCCCTCGTTTTCACGGCTGAATTCGTCAATCTCCCAGGTTTTTCCTTCATATTTCACATAATGTCGTATTTTATCAATGACCGGTTTTTCACAAAGATCTTCGAGTATTTTTTCGCCATCTTCTAACGGAATTTCATACTCATATTCCTGACGATAAATTCCCAGGGTTGCTGATTTAATATTCAGATTCGCTCTATCACCTACAATTCTGACACGAATTGAATTTCTTTCATTCCCAGCTAAATAACCCTGGACCAGACGTTCACTTTTGACGACTTCACTGCGCCAGCTCTCATTTTTCAAGGTGAATTTGTGTTCAATTTCAATTGCCATGAGTAAATCTATCCGAACATTGAAGTAACTGCGCAGCGTGTTTAGATTTTGATTCAAAACGAGGCGTTTTCGCACGGAGAATGTGAGCATATAGTTAATATGTGACCATTCGAGTACGAAAACAACGCAGTTATGGAGCAAAAGATGAATACGCTGAGAAGTTACTTGAAAAGAGCTTATAATAGCACATCGAATAAGCAACAATTTCACTGAAAATAGACATGGACAAAGAAGTAAGAATCGATAAATGGCTTTGGGCAGCAAGGTTTTTTAAAACACGCGCGCTCGCGACAGAAGCAATTAACGGCGGTAAAGTTCACATGAATGGCGTTCGTGTTAAACCCAGCCGACATGTGCAGATCGGTGCGAAACTGGAAATTACACGCTCGCAATGTGAACAAACCGTGATCGTCAAAGAGCTGAGCGATAAACGTGGCCCGGCACCTGTTGCACAAACACTTTATGAAGAGACCGAAGAGAGCATTAAGAAACGGGAAGAGCATGCAGAAATGATGAAAACTGCACCTAAAATGGATCGAGCGATCGGTAAACCGACGAAAAAGAATCGTCGTAATATTATTCGGTTTAAAAATATTAACGCAGATTAAGAAGGACGTTCATATTCTGAACTTCCTTTGCCCCGTCTTGATTCAAGCACTGCAGCAACAATTATCATCAAGCCGCCAACCATCTCCCAGTTGTTGAGTGTTTCATCACCAATCCACATGGCAGATACAACAGCAGTCAATAATTCCATAATAATAATTATTGAAGCGCGACCAACTTCCAATCGAGTTACCGCCCATTGAGTTGACAGTGTTGCAACTAATATCCAAAAAAGACCAAATGCTATTACCATGGCCCAGTTTGTGACAGAGCCTTGGGGTAGGGGCTCCCGCAATAAAATCATAAACAGGACTGCCATGATAAACCCCCCGACAAACATAGCACTTATTTTACTGGCATCTGGGAGTTTGGGAGTCGCTCGGAATGCTATGTTATTCATCGCCAATGTAAAGCCTGAAGCTAATGCGAAAAAATCGACCCAGGAAGCGGAAGTTTCAAAAATTTGAAAACCACCAAGCACCATAAATGCACCAGAAAGTGCCAAACCAACGGCTAACCAGCGCTTACCATCGATATGCTCTTTTAGAAATATCCGACCGCCCAAAACTCCCCAGGCAGGTAGTAAATAGAAAAGTACCATGACGCGCACAACATCCCCATACATTAATGAAGTAGCAAACGCCAAGTTTCCAAAACCACCCAGAAACATGATCAGCCAGATATAATCCTGTTGTTTTTTCCAAATTGCATACTGTTTTACAAAGAGAGGTAGCAGCGCAAGACTCACTGCGCCATAAGCGATTAAGACAACGGAAACACCAGCGATTCCTTGTTCATCAAAATATTTTAAAGGAATCCAGGTTAAACCCCAGAGCATGGAACCAAAAAGAAGAAGTATGACTGGTAAGTTAATAGGCATACAACAACAATACTCCTAGCAACTCAAGTGATTAATAAATAGTTTGCACAGCGTGTACCAGTACAACACGTAATTTCTACCATGGCTAGCGGGAAGCGTGGAAACCTGAAACTAAGTAACAAAAAGTATCTGTTAGTTGGACAATAACGAAATTAAGCGCTGGAAATGTATTAAATATATTGGGTGTAAATTTCAATACTCTTTGCAGCTGTATTACCACCACTGCTGGCGTCAACCTCAAAGTGTAAAGAATAATGTGATAAGTAGTTTTAAAATTGATGATCTAAATTTACGCATTCTATTTTATCAGTTTTCATGAGTAATTTACTGATTAGGAGATAACTATGTTTGTCATAGCCCAATATGTAAGACGATTTTATCCAGGCATCTTATTCCGTTTTCGTATATCGGCATAGGATAAGTAGAAAAATAATCTGTTTCAACATGATCAATTCTAAATCCACATTTTTGATAGAGAGCCAACTGTGACAAGCTAGAGTTACCTGTGCCAACCAACAATTCCTTAGCGCCCATACTTTTTGCCAACAACTTAATTTCTGCAATAAGATGTTTTGCTATGCCTTTACCCTGATAATCATCTTTAACGGCAATATTAACAAGCTCGAACTGTCCGCTTTCATTTTTTAAAACAGCAACTCCGATTAAATTAGATTCATCACGAGCAACCAATATTGCAGAATCAGATATATATTTGTAAATAGAATTTTTATCAGGGTCAGCTGTTAAAAGCAATGACATCAGTTCATCAGTCACGGCTTGGTTATAATTTTCAATATTCATATAACATTTCACTCATTAGCGGACATCGATTTTATCAGTAGCCTGGATGAAACGCAGTGGAATCCGGGGATTGAATTACATGCCTCCCTCCCGGATTGCGTTATCACTTCATCCGGGCTACCTGCTAAGATCCCGGAATACATATTGAGCCAAAACAAAAAACCGTAAACTCTATTTGAAAGCATAATATGCCACGAAATGAATGTCACCAAGTGTAAAACTCAATTGCATAGTGTGTGCAAAGAGTATTTGAACGAATAATATCTCCAAATAGCAGAGTTATCCGTTTTGCCATTTTGATTGGGGTTTTGATACATTAGAGATGGAATTTTTTAGCTTGATGATCGAGTGATTAATGATCGAATTAATCGCAGTTAATAAAAATAGCTTACATCGGTGGATACTGATCAATTATCTTATTGGTAAATAAAAATGAATGGCTGGATTGTGGTTGAAACGGATGTGGATTATCCAACAGATATTAATTTACTGTGGGACGCCATGCGTAAAGTGATCGTATGAACTTGCCTGTGGATTGAAAAAGACTAATGCCTGCTTCAGGGTGTTCAATGCCATTAACTTAAGACCTATTCCACTCTTTTGTAAGCCGTTGGGTATTTATTTCTTTTCTTTCTCTTCTTGTCACCCCCCATTTAAAACGGGGGATAATTTTCTAATGAAATAAAGACATTTGACGGATATAATAAGGACAATTGTCTATCTGTGAGGAATAATTATGTTAGCTGAAAAAGACATCACCGATGCGCTAGGTGGGCCTAAATTACTTGGTAAGCAAACCAGATCCGTCCTCGGCTTGTCCGACTTAATTCAGCGAGGGCTTCCCTCGCAATCTGTGTTTTACCTCCAAAAACTAATGGCACTAAGTGATGATGAGTATTCATCTACGCTGGGCGTGAGCACTAAAACGCTTGCACGTTACCGCAATGCCCCCCGGCAACATATGGATTCGAATGTGAGTGATCGCCTCTTTCGTATTGCCCGACTCTTTAAGCTGGCCGAGGAAGTGTTGGAAGACAAGGAAGCGGCCAATCGCTGGCTCCATCGACCTCAGTCCGGGCTTAGCGAAAGAACTCCTCTGGAACTGATGAAAAATGAAGCAGGAGCACGGGAAGTCGAGGAACTGCTTTATCGTATTGAGTATGGCATCTACTCATGATAAGAGCCGTTCGGATAAGCAAAGCCAAGCACAAAAAGCAGGCATTTACCGGTATAGGTTCTCAATTCGCAAGTGGTCGCTGGCATCATAAAATGACCTCGATGGTCTATTGTTCTGACACAACCGCTTTAGCGGCTCTGGAAGTCTTCGTTCGTCTTCAAGAAGAAGCAAAACGAATCAAGTTTGTTTCATTTTCGCTAGGCATTCCAGAAAGCTTGATTCTTGACGTCGAAAGCATTGCCACACTCCCAAAACGGTGGCGGAGTCAACCGCCAGACACAGGAACTAAAAAGATTGGAAGCGAGTGGGTAGCATCGATGTCTTCAGCGGTACTTAGTGTGCCGTCTACAATCATACCATGCGAGAGGAACTACTTGCTTAATCCCGCACACCCACATTTCAATAAAATCACAATCAATGACTCCGAATCGTTCAGTTTTGATTCTCGGTTGTGGAAATAGACCGAATTCCAATGATTAAATTCAAAATTGGAATATTCGCTAGTGAATTAAGAATAGGGAAGACTAGTAACGGTAATGATCCGGAAATAAGAATTTCACCTCACATTTGGGCAGAAAATGAAAATGGGAGGAAGAGATTAAAAAAACGGACATTAAAATGACCGAGCCGAATAGTCCGCTAATCGTGCTTAGCTGTCATTCCAATATCTCGTTTGACTAGTGCTAACGGCCATTAGCGGACACTCAGCGACTATTCATTCAAAGTACTACAAAATGCACTAAATATGACTTTTTAATTACCCATACAAATCACTCATCTTCTTCGTATTCGTCTTCCTCATTGTAATAGTCGGGCGGGTATTCCTGAGTCATCCACCTATGCACTGAGTTTCCATAGGTGGACTGATATTCGTCTTTGAGAAAGTATTTCTTTTTAAATTCATCTAAAGCTGTTTTATACTGACTAATAATTAAGACAACATCACTATATGTCGGTATATCATCCTCACTTATCGAATCTAAAAACATATGTGACGGCTCACGTTCGCATAGCTGTTTTAATGGATCTAATACTCTATTCAGCATTTTAATCTTTGTTAAATTCAACTGCCCGTCTGCCTTTTTCTTCGACAATATATCGAATTCTTTTCTTTGAGAACTGAGCATATCTATAAGTAACTTGTAATCGTCAATATTATTTGACGTTGGAAGCCATTGTTTCTCATCACTCATGATATTTTTATCCTACTAGCATTTTATTTAATAGTGGGCCGATCTGTTTCTTGTTTTGACATCTTTCCATCAATAATCCAATACCAATTATAATCAGAACTTGAATGCTTTATACTATCGCACCTTAGTTTTTCTAAAGATGTTAAGTAATGAGAAAGAATAAACACGACGTCACTGTTATTAGGCATATCGTTTTCATCAAATAAGGTAAAATCTTCAGGAAATGGTTTGTAATCATTCTTCAAAATTTCATTTGCTCTTGAAATGATGCTATTTATAAATTTCAGTTTGAATGTGTTTAGTGAATCTGTAGGTTTCTTCTTCGATAAAAGGGCTATTTCATCATAAGCACTTTTTAATTGTGGCTGTAATTTAAGGAACATTTCTACTTGCTGTTCATTCATAACTATTTCCTTCAATATTTAAAGTCATGACGGGCAAGACCTCATAAATTCTACATATTTTTTATTAATTACATCAATTGGTTTTCGCTGTTTATTATCATAAACTTGACACATTAATTCTAAATCTTCATCATCCATTATTAATATACATTTTCTTTGCCCTGCCCATAAATCTATAGTGTTTTTAAATACATTTTTAGGTGGCTTATTTCGCGTGAATAAAATTCCAAACCCCCCAAACTCATTATTAAGATAACGATTTAATTGGTTGACATGGGTAGTGGAAACCTCTTTTGTATTTTTTAATTCAATTACAATTTGTTTGCACTTATATGTTTTATAGATTTCTTTTAACAACTCATGAGAAATATTGTTATAGAAAATTAGATCTCTAATTAGGACTCCTTCCACTGTTCTTGATTGAGGCTGGGCAAAGTCTAGCTCTGGGAAAAGCATAGATGCCAATAGTGGGCAAAGGCTCCTCTCATATTCTTGGTCTGCATTATCTGTTTTTCCAGTTGGAAGTTTTAATATTGAATTTAACTTTCTTTTTGAAGATAAAATTGGTATTTGAGAGAATAAAGGATCATTTTTACAGTCTTTTTGTTCTAATTGCTTTCTTTTTACATAAGCTTGAACCTGATCGTAGTTTTTTCTGTTGTATTCCAATACCTGAACTCTTGGTATCGTTTTCCCAAGCAATAATTTATTTGAAGTTGATAAATATTCTTGAAAATAGTCCTCATAATTTAGCCAAGGAACAAAACGAAGCCATCTTTTTGGCACAAATAATATAGGATCTTCTGTATTTGGGTTTTGCGGTAAATTAATTTCCTCACTTACTATATTAAGTTTTTTGCAGTCAAAATATCGTATTTCTGATAACTCGGTCGGAATATCGTATTTTTCACATTGCTGTATCGTGTAATCAATTAAAAATGATTTAATAAAATTACAAGAGATATCACTAACCCTATCTTTTGAGAAATTTTCGATCAATAGCTGTAATTCTTCGAAATGAGTAAAGCCTTGGTTTTTAATTTGCGGAATGTCCCTGAAAGTGGACAAAATAGTTTCAGCCATTTTGTCACCAATTCTTTTTCCGTGTTTTGTTTTTGAATTCCCTAGCCCTACTTCATCACACTCTGATATCTCTTTTAGAATTTTGATCGAAGCTTTTTCATCTTTTAAAAACAAGCTGCCTAGGTAGTTAAAAGAATTGATTATTGAAGAATGCAAGGAGTTGTCTTGTTGAGATGGGCTTTTCCACAACAGAAATGGATCAAGATAGAGAGGTATATCTTCATCTAAAAAAGGAATAGCAAAGTCAACCTCTTTCTGAGTAAATGGTAAACTATGAAAATCGTTTAATCTTGGCCTGACAATCATGATTTCACCCTTCCTCCCCTATTTTAGAGCTTCATCGATGCTCGCTAAACGGTCACGGTAGAAATACTAGTTACCCAGCACCCCCCGTACAGATCCCGGCGTGCACTACTAATGCACCGGGCTCCTCCCTCGGGTACGAACGTCAAATCGCGCATCTGGATAAGGGTGCATTAA
>Ga0316204_10000916_pt1 | contig 92063 bp, 95 predicted proteins | sample 6monrhotite_MG_2_FD_205661 | JGI IMG/M metagenome (GOLD analysis project Ga0316204, IMG submission 205661) | Microbial mat bacterial communities from mineral coupon in-situ incubated in ocean water Damariscotta River, Maine, United States -... | ecosystem: Environmental > Aquatic > Marine >... | reverse complement strand
GGTAAGTAACACCGTCTTGCCGGCGAAGTCCTGGGCCGGCATGGCAAGGCGTTGGCAAATCTCGTCGATATCGCTATTGAGCAGGAACTCGGTCATGGGCTCGGTCATGGGATGGGGCTTCTTTGTTCGGTTAAGTGACGATTTCGCCAATCTATTAGCCCGAAACAGGACCAGACCGCAATGGCCTGGCCCTTTTTAGGTATTCAGTTTCGCATTTATGCGCTCTTGGAAAGCGGGTAAGTGTTTTTCAGGTAACCAATCATGGTATCCGCGTCCGATACCAGAAACGGGTCGTCGGCCGCGTTATCGCCAAAACCGTCCTCGACGAAAATCTGAGCGATCTCGCCGTCTTCGACGAGCATGGAATAACGCCAGCTACGCATCCCGAAGCCAAGGTTTTCCTTCTCTACCAGCATACCCATTTTACGAGTGAATTCGGCGTTACCATCGGGCAGCAAGAAGACATTTTCCGCCTGTTGGCTTTTGCCCCACTGATACATGACAAAGGCGTCATTGACAGACAGGCAAACGACCTGATCGACGCCATGCGCCTTAAAGTCCTCATACAATTCTTCATAACGCGGCAGGTGACTGGTTGAGCAGGTCGGGGTGAAAGCGCCGGGAAGGGCGAACAGAACGACGCGCTTGCCTTTGAAAATATCGTCGCTGGTCAACGTCTTCCACTGAAAAGGGTTTTCGTCGGGAAGGGCTACGTTGCGAACGCGGGTGTTGAAAGTCGCCTGGGGTACCTGAGTCATTTTCTAAAGTCTCCTAAAAGTGTTTCAAGACCGTCTGTTCGGCCTCGGGTGAAAACAACATAGGGGAAGCTATTTAATTGGTAAAACGAGTTAAATAATATATATTAAGTGATAAAATCACTTAAAGGAAATCTATGGCCACCTTCAAACGCCTGCCGACACTGACCCAGCTGCGCCACCTGATCGCCGTTGCCACGCATGGCCATTTCGGCCGCGCCGCCCAAGCCTGCTTCCTTACTCAATCGTCCTTAAGTGCCTCTATAAAGGAACTTGAGACTATTTTGGGCGAGACTCTGATCGAGCGAACCCGGCGTACGGTGATGATGACGCCGCTGGGCCTGGAAACCGTCAAACGGGCCAGGGATGTGCTCAGGGATGTCGAGGACATTGCCGAGCTGGTCAGCGCCGCAGGCGCGCCGCTTTCAGGCTCTTTGCGCATGGGCGTGATTCCGACCATTGCCCCATTTTTGCTACCGCGCGTCTTGCCGACCCTGCGGCAAGATTTTCCAGAACTGAAACTGTACTTGAGCGAAAAACAGTCAGCGCCCTTGCTCGATGATCTGGCGGCGGGAGAACTGGACCTGCTGTTGCTGGCATTCCCGTATCCGACGGAGAAACTGAAAACCCTGGTTTTCGCCGACGACCCGTTCTGGGTCGCCTATCCCAAAGGCCGCCTACCCGCCCATAAGGAACGCCTGAGCGGACATGACCTGAAGGGGGAAACCCTGTTGTTACTGGGCGCAGGCAATTGCCTGCGCGATCATGCCTTAAGCGCCTGCGGATTGGTCGCGCAGCACCACAAGGCAGAATTTCAAGCGACTAGCCTGCATACACTGGTTCAGATGGTCGATAACGGACTCGGCGTGACGTTACTACCCAAAATGGCCATTGATGCCGGTATCGCCCGTTCAACCGGGGTGCAGTTACGGCCCATTGAAGGCAGTGGGTTGGGCCGTCAGATCGGCTTGACCTGGCGGGCTTCATCCCCGCGCGCGGAAGAATTCACCATGCTGGCCAATTTTTTTCGTGATGAACTGGCCACCCCCTTGTCACCCCGCAGAACATAAGATTACCGCCAAGCCCTTGACTTTTCATACTCTTGCGCCAAATCTAGGGAGAACGTCATTGGCGCTTTCGGGGCTGATGACGGGGCGCTTTAAAAGGGCCCACACCGCGCCACGCTCGCTCATATGGTAGAGGAGGAGACGCCACCATGTCGCGTTTATCTGGTTTTAACAGCCCGTTACTGCTGGGCTTCGATCACTTCGAGAGGATTCTCGATCAGGCTTCCAAGGCATCCGCCGAAGGATACCCCCCCTACAATATTGAACAATGTAGTGAGAACGCGCTGCGCATCACCGTCGCCGTGGCCGGATTTTCCATGGCCGATTTAAACGTCACCACCGAAGACAACCAGCTCGTCATCCGGGGACGCCAGGGCGAAGACGACAGCGAGCGAGTCTATCTGCACCGCGGTATCGCAGCGCGCCAGTTCCAGCGCAGCTTCATCCTGGCGGAAGGCATCGAAATCACCGGCGCCTCCATCGATAATGGCTTATTACATGTTGATTTGGTTCGTCACGTACCGGAGCCCGAAATCCGCAACATCAAAATCAAGCCAGCCGGTGGCTCTGGCGACAAACCAAAAACCATCGATGTCGACCCAGAGGTTGCGACATAAAAGCTATAACGTAATGCGGGTTCAAGCAGCCTGGTGGGTGGCTTCATCCGTCAGCAGGGCGTAAAGAGCCTCTGGCTGCTCGGTACCGCGCAGCTTGTCGCAGACCGTCTTGTCGCGCAGTAACCGCGAGACACGGGCCAGCGCCTTCAGATGATCCGCCCCGGCCGTTTCAGGGGCCAGCAGCAGGAAAATAAGGTCAACAGGCTGTTCGTCGATCGACTGGAAATCGATGGGTTTCTCAAGGCGGGCGAACAGGCCATATAACTTGTCCAGATTAGCCAATTTTCCGTGCGGAATAGCAATGCCGTTACCGACACCGGTTGTGCCAAGGCGTTCACGTTCCATCAGCACTTCAAAGATGGCGCGTTCGTGCAGACCGGTAATGTCGGCGGCTTTTTTGGCCAAATCCTGAATCGCCTGTTTCTTCGAGGTCGCATGTAAATTGGCGACAACACATTCAGTCGTGAGAAGGTCGTTGATTTCCATCAATGTTTCCCTAAAAGAAAGCAGCGCTGATCAAGATTTTTCAGCGTCACTAGGGTCTATCCAGCCAATATTTCCATCGTCCCGCCTATAGACAACATTCAGGCCACCGTGCGCGCGGTTGCGGAACATCATCACCGGCGATTGTGCAAAATCCATACGCATAACAGCCTGGCTGACCGTCAAGGTGGCGATTTTGTGAGGCATTTCAGCGACGATCGTTGGCTCGCCCGCTTCGGGTAATTCATCCTCGCCTTCGGAAGCCAGAATAGAATACTGGGCCAACATCAGTTCGTCGTCGTCGGGACCATTTTTATGATGGCTGCTAATGCGCTTTTTGTAGCGCCGCAGCTGCTTGGAGATGCGCCCGAGCGCGCCGTCGAAGGCGACATAGGCATCATTGCCGTCGGCACCGCCCTGCATAACCATGCCACGCCCGGCGTGGACGGAAATGTCGGCATGAAAACCGGGGCCTTCCTTGGAGAAAACAACAGTCGAATTCAGTGCGTTCTCGAAATATTTTTTGACGGAGTTCTGTAATTGACTTTCGGCATGACCGCGAAGGGCATCACCGACATCAACATGTTTACCTTTGATTGATATTTCCATGAGTGTGCGCCGTCCTGCCTGCTTAAGCCGTTCGGCTGTCCATATTGTTATGCAAAAATTTATTCAAACTGGCGTTCAAATCAAACACCTTATAATTACCCTGTCCTAGGTACCCTAATAGCACCTGCAGGCTGCGAAGGCCCGGAACCTAGAGGCCCCGCTCGTTGCTGTCAATAGTTTGCGCATCTAAGATTTTGCTTGCCATTGCATCCCTTGGGGTTCTCTTAGGCTAGAGAGCCGAATTTTTTTCGCGTCGTCGCTGTACCGAAGAAGAAAGTCCAAGTGCTTCGCGGTATTTCGCCACGGTACGGCGCGCAATATCCATGCCTTCAGCTTTTAAAATAGTGACAATTTTATCGTCAGACAAGATTTTAGAAGCAGATTCTTTGTCTATCAATTCCTTGATTCTGTAACGCACCGATTCAGCCGAGTGCATGTCCCCACCCGATGAACTGGCGATCGAGGAGGTAAAAAAATACTTCAGTTCAAAGATGCCGCGCGGGGAAGCCATGAACTTGTTCGAGGTAACCCTGGAAACGGTACTTTCATGCATGTCGATGACTTCGGCAATATCACGCAGCACCAACGGTCGTAGGTGCTGCACCCCTTTGTTAAAAAAGCCATCCTGCTGACGGACAATTTCACTGGCAACTTTAAGAATTGTCGTCGCCCGTTGATGCAGGGATTTCACCAACCAGTTTGCCGACTGGTAACATTCATTTATGTAACGCTTGTCTTCCTTCGAGCTGGTAACGGAACTGATGGTCGCGAAATAGCTGTTGTTGACCAATACCCTTGGCAGGGCGTCACTGTTCAATTCAACGCTCCAGCCGCCGCCGGGTTGGCTGCGCATGATGACATCAGGCACAACGGGTTGCATAACCGCTTCGTCAAAGGCCAGTCCCGGCTTTGGGTCCAGTTCCTTGATTTCGGCAAACATGTCGGCAATGTCTTCAGCGTCAACGCCGCAAATTTCCGTCAAGGCCTGAAGGTCACGTTTGGCAAGCAGGTCAAGATTATCGAGCAGCGCCTGCATGGCCGGATCAAGCCGGTCGCGCTCGCGTAATTGCAGGGCCAGGCATTCGGAAAGATCACGGGCAAACAGGCCCGGCCGGTCAATCTCCTGGAGTTTCTTCAACACCTCTTCGACCAACCCCGGCGCGCAATCAAGGCCATCCGCGACGTCTTCTAACTGACCGCTGACGTAACCAGAATCATCAAGCATATCAATTAGTTGTGCCCCTATTATGCGCTCGACTGGATCGCCCAGCGTCATCGCCATTTGGGAATTGAGACGTTCGCGCAGGCTGACGCTCTCGATCAGAGTTTCTTCCAGATTGGGTAGCGCCGCGCTAAAATCCGAACTGCCGCCGGGGCCGTTATCGGCGAACGCCGGTTCCGCCAGATTAGCCTGGGCGAGCTCGGACGGGCTCGTCTCATCGGTGTTCCATTGATTGTCGATATCGACATCCATGTCGCTTGTGATGGCTTCACCATCCGTGCCTTGATCGCTGAAATCCATGCTTTCCAGGCCCCCGTCCTCTGGGACGGAATCGGAGGTGTCCTCTAGGGCGGAATCGCCGGTGTCCTCTGGGACGGATAAATCTTCAGCGCCGTCGAGTGCGTCGCCGCCTTCCATCTCATCACCGCCACTGCCCTCTTCGCGCTCAAGCAGCGGGTTTTGTTCCAGTTCCTGCTCCACATAGTCGAGCAGTTCGATGTTGGAAAGTTGCAGCATTTTGATCGCCTGCTGCAATTGCGGCGTCATCACCAGAGACTGGCTCTGGCGCAAATCCAGACGGGGAGTCAACGCCATGTCGAAACCCGCCTGCTTATAATAGATTTAGAGACTGAAACGATCACCCAGATACACGCGCCTGACGTCCTCGTTGCCGACGATATCGGAAGGCGCACCCTCCATCAACATCATGCCATCATGAATAATGTAAGCGCGGTCGATAACATCCAGAGTCTCGCGAACATTATGGTCGGTAATCAACACGCCGATACCGCGGTCCTTCAAATGCGCCACCAGTTCACGAATGTCGCCCACGGCAATGGGATCAACCCCGGCGAACGGCTCATCAAGCAAAATGAAATGCGGGTTTGAAGCCAGCGCCCTGGCAATTTCAACCCGCCGACGCTCACCGCCCGAAAGCGCCAGGGCCGGGGTGCGACGCAGATGGGTGATTGAAAATTCGGCAAGCAAAGCGTCAAGCATGGCCTCGCGGCGGTCACGCATCGGTTCGGCGACTTCGAGCACGGCACGAATATTGTTCTCTACCGACAAACCACGAAAGATCGACGCTTCTTGTGGCAGATAGCCGATACCCAAGCGCGCACGGCGGTACATGGGGAGATCGGAAATATCCTGACCATCGAGAACAATCGAGCCATAATCGAGCGGGATCAAGCCGGTAATCATGTAAAAACAGGTTGTTTTACCGGCCCCATTAGGCCCCAGCAGGCCGACCACTTCGCCGCGTTGAATGGAAAGACTGGCGCCACGCACGACGGGACGCTTTTTAAAACGCTTGCCCATGTTCGTCGCATACAGGCCACGATCCTTGTTTTCGCTGATCAAACGCGGTGCGCTGTCGGGCGTGGCAAGGCTTGAGCCCTGAAAATCAATTGTGTCATCTACCATGGTCTTATTGTTTAAAGCCTTTGAGAAATCAATGCACTGAATTTAGCCCGGCGTTATTAAAAAATGATTTAGGCTGGTTAAATATTAATTCCCTTGCGGTTTCTTTTTTAGATTGAAGACACCGCCGACCTGACCCCCGCCCTGCTGCACACAACTGAACATCTTTGACAGGCCGGTGTTCATATTGACCTCGGCCTTGCAACCATTCAGGCGATTGGCGTCTCTTACGATCATAACGGAACCGGACAGCGTCGCGATACCGCTTTTGACATTGTATATTCCACGTTCCGCTGTCGCTTTTTCGATCTTGGTATCAATTTCAACATTGTCAAAAGCTTCGACCCTGCGGATGGAACTTTTTCCGGTCTTGTCATTTTTCATATAGGCGACGATGACATCGGCTTTAAGATTCTTGCCGTCACTAATAACGTTGGCGTTTCCCCGCGCCACCGCCATCTGTTTGCGCTCCCAGTATTCCAGTTGTTGGTTAGCCGTGACCACGTCAGTAGCAGTCTTCAGGCTAACCTTCTTACCGGTCAAAACCAGAATGCCATTGTCGACATCATAGACGCCTTTTTCTCCCGAAGCCGTCTCGCCGGGCGTAACGATGCGCACGTTGTTGATAGCATCCAGACGCCAGATCTCGGTGCCGCCACCCGGCAACTTGCGATAGAAGGCATGCAGCTCATCGGCAAAAACCGTGACCTCGCCACGCACCGCGCGCGCATTGCCGCGCGCAACAAAGGTCAACGCGTCCTGTTGCCATTCGATACCATCGTCGGCGTAGACCTCGATAGGTGAGTCGGAATCATTGCTGCCAAAATTTAAGCCCTGAGCATAAACGGGCCCCCACACCTGGGCGAGCAGTAACGAAACGGCAAAAAATAATCGTCTCAACCATGGGGTCATTGCGATTGCTCTCCGGCGCCGGGGTAAATTGTCAGCTTGGATTTTCCGGTGAAATAAATTGTCTTTCCCTTATCGACAAGGCGAAAACCTTCCGCCTTCAACTTGCCGAACGGGCCCTGACCCTCGATGGGGACCGAACCACTGGCGGTGCCGCTGGTCAGGTCGATATCGGCGCTTTGGGTGCGAAATTCATAACCGGAATCATGGAACAGGTTGACCTGGTCATTCAATGTCAGGGTTTCGCTCTGGCGCACATAAATTCCTGTCTTCGCAGTGACCACCAGCCACGAGCCATCATCGAGCGAGATATCGGCTTTCGGCATTTCCAACTCGACACTTTTATCCGCATTAAGCAGATTCTTGGCGATATCCGCCGTAATGGAAAATGTCTGTTTGTCCTTGTCGGCACCAAGGAAGCGCGGATTAATCATCGCAGGATCTTCCACATTGCCGACTCGTAAAGCCGTAAAGCCAATACTGAAACGGCTGTCACTCAATTTTAAATAAGGCCAGGCGACGACCAACACGATCAACATCAGGGCGATCACCGGCAGCAGCACCTTCATCAAGGTAACAAAACGCGAATAGCCTTGAACGGGTTGTCCGTGCAGTTCGTTGGGCCGGCCAATTCCATCAAGGTTGCTGCCAGCAGCAAACGCCGGTTTAGGGTTCAATGGAGCGCTCATTTTATGCGTCTCTTGCGTCCCTTCAATTGGTTTGGGCTTAGGCAACACCGGCACGCAGACAGTCATGAATGTGGACGATACCGACGGGTCGTGCCCCCTCGATAACAAAAAGAGTGGTAATGGCTTTTGAGTTCATCGTCCCCAAAGCCTCGCTGGCCAGCGCGTCAGCACTAATAAAACGCCCACCCGTTGTCATCACGTCCCCGGTCAGTTGCCCCATCAGACCCGGCCCCATGTGACGGCGCAAGTCGCCATCTGTCAGAATTCCTTCAAGGTCGCCATCGTCATTGACGACGCCAAGACAGCCAAAACTTTTCGCGGTCATGATAACGATCGCCTCTGACATTGGCATGTCGGCGGGAACCAGCGGAACGTCGTCCCCACCATGCATGATGTCGGCGACTTTAAGCAGGCGATTGCCTAATTTGCCGCCCGGATGCAGGACATGAAAGTCATCCGTCGAAAAGCCCTTGCGTTCCAGCATGGCCACGGCAAGAGCGTCGCCGAGCGCCAGCATCACCGTTGTCGACGTCGTCGGCGCCAGCCCCATGGGGCAAGCCTCGTTGATAGTCGGCAGCACCAGGGCAACCGTTGCGGCGCTGGCAAGTGCGCTGGGGGATTTACCGGTGATGCCGATAAGCGGAATTTCAAAGCGCTTGGCGTAAGCCACCAGATCGGCCAATTCCGCCGTTTCGCCGGAATTGGACAGGGCGATAATAACGTCCTGTTCGGTTATCATTCCCAAATCACCATGGCTTGCCTCGCCGGGATGAACGAACAGCGCCGGCAATCCGGTCGAGGCCATGGTCGAGGCTACTTTACGCCCGATATGGCCGCTTTTCCCCATTCCTGAAACAACGCAACGCCCGGTCATGGCAGACAGCAGATCCAGGGCCTTGATAAAGGACTGATCCAGATTTTCAGACAACGCCTCAAGCCCTTCAATTTCCAGCCGCAGTACGCGTCTGGCAGAATCGAGCAGGTCTTTCTCTGGCTGGCTTTTTGCTACGGTCATTTCACAGGGGTCATTTTACAGGGGTCATTAAATTAAGTCGCTGTCATTGAAGGCTATCGGGAATGTGCGCGCGTTCTTTAATCTGAACGCAGCAATTATGGAGCCAACACATTGATTGGTCAATAAAACCGGGGCGCAGAGCAACGTTTAATAAATTCAGTGATGGAAAATATCGACGTCAATCCAGCCCTTCAGATCGAGGGCAGCACGTGTGGGTAAAAACCTGAAGCAGGCCTCCAGAAGTTCCGCACGGTCCTCACGCACCAGCATCGCATCCAGGGTGGTGCGCAGGCGATGCAAATAAAGAACATCAGAAGCCGCATACAAAATCTGATCATTGCTTAAAGTCGCGGTGCCCCAATCCGAAGATTGTTGTGCCTTGGAAATTTCGATGCCCAGCAATTCCCGGCACAAATCTTTAAGGCCATGGCCGTCCGTATAGGTGCGCGCCAATTGAGAGGCTATCTTGGTGCAGTAGATCGGCGCACACGCAACATCCAGATAACGACTGATCAATGCAATGTCGAAGCGGGCATAATGAAAAATCTTGGTCACCCGGCTGTTGCCGAGCAAGGCCTTTAAGTTGGGCGCGCTATAATCATCACCGACGCCGAACTTGACCAGATGGGCGGTGCCGTCACCGGCAGAAAGCTGAACCACGCACAAGCGGTCACGGTGATTATTGAGGCCCATCGCCTCGGTATCAACGGCAACCGCATCCCCGAAGTCCAGTCCGGAAGGAATATCCCCCTGATGGACTTCAATTTTTGCGTCTTTGGCACTCTTTACGTTCACCAGACTGCTCCCCACCTTGACGGGTATTAAGAGAAAATGGTGCCCAGGAGAAGACTCGAACTTCCACGACCTTGCGATCACTGGCACCTGAAGCCAGCGCGTCTACCAATTCCGCCACCTGGGCAGGAGGCTTGTAGATTAAACGACCGGAGCCGCTTAGCGCACAGTCTTTACCCGCACCGGAGCGACAGGTCAACAGGCTGTGAGAGAATGTTGACAACGATCGTTATTTTTTGCATCTGAAGGGGACTGGCTTATGATAGGTTGGTGTCTTGAAATTTACGGGAAAAGTGGAGAACAAGCGATGTCGCGTCGTGTGGTGACTGTTTTTGGTGGGTCCGGGTTTATTGGTCGCCACCTTATTCAACGTCTGGCGAAACAAGGGGTCATCGTTCGTGTCGCCAGCCGCGATACGGAAGCCGCCAACTATTTAAAACCGCTGGGAGAATTCTCACAGGTCGTTCCGGTTCCCATCAATCTTGGTGATGCGGATTCCCTGGCCCGCGCCCTGCACGGTGCAGATCAGGCGATTAATCTTATCGGAATTCTTTCGCAGTGGGGAAAATCGACCTTTCAGAGCATCCATGTTGACGCCGCAAGCGCCATCGCCAAGGCCGCAGCCACGGCAGGCGTTAAACAACTGGTGCATATCTCGGCACTGGGGGCATCATCTGAGGCCGCCTCGCTTTACGCGCGCTCTAAAGCCGCCGGGGAAGAAGCCGTAAAGGCCGCCTTTGGCGATGCCGTCATCGTTCGTCCGGCGGTAATATTCGGGCCGGAAGACCATTTTTTCAACAAATTCGCCAGCCTGGCCCGGATAACGCCGGTGATGCCGGTGTTCGGCTGTCCCTTAATCCCCAAACTGGCCTTGTTCGGCCTCGACGCACCTGTCGATATTGATTTCTACGGCGATGGCGGCACCCGCCTGCAGCCGGTTTACGTCGGCGACGTCGCCGATGCGATCATGGCAATCCTTAATGACAGTGCGCTTAAATCCAAAACCTTCGAACTGGCCGGACCGCAGGCATACAGCTTCAAGGCGATGATGGAGATGGTCCTCAAGGAAAGCGGCCGACCGCGTATTCTTGTTCCCTATCCCTTCGCGCTGGCAAAATTCTGGGCCTGGTTCCTTGAATTCCTGCCAAACCCCATCCTGACCCGCGATCAGGTGACGCTGCTTAAAGACGACAATGTGGTTTCCGGTGATCTGCCGGGGTTTGATGATCTGGGGATCAAGCCAGTAACAGCGGAAGCCATGCTGCCGACGTACCTAAGGCAATTTCGGCCGCCAGCGAAACGCCATCTCAGGGAAGCCTGAATTACAAGTCCAGCTCGGCGGCGGCGGCGGCGATCAATTCGGCGAATTCACGCAGGAAGACCGATCCCCTGACCGTGCGTTGGATCAGCACGCTACGACGGTCTTGCTCATCGGGCTTGCGACGAACCAGCCCAATATCGCTCAACCGGTCCAGGGCCCGGGTAATGGCCGGCTTGGAAACCTTCAGGGCCTCGGCCAAGCCGCGCACCGTATGGGGCGGGGGGCTTAGGTAGACGCTCAACAGCAAAGCCATTTGGCGGGCCGACAAGTCCGGCGCGTCGCGACGAACGCTTTCCACCGTTGCGCGGCGCCATAAATCCAGGGCTTGCAGTTCTTCCAGTTCAAGCGCCATCGCGATTTTGGCCTTCCCTAATTCGTTTCGCTTGCAAAACTTTTATCCGATAGCGACCATATTAAACAACAAAAATCCTAAGAAAACCTTACGGAAATAAATTAAGAAACTAACCGAAACGGCCCTCAATCAAGGCGAATAACGCCCGCATGGCCATGGCCTCACCGCCTTCGGGACGCCCCGGTCTGCTTGCAATATTCCATGCCATTAAATCAACATGCGCCCAGCAAGTGCCTTCTGTAACAAAGGCTTGCAAAAACAAGGCGGCAGTGATTGCGCCTGCGTAACCACTCTCTGCGACGTTGTTAAGGTCTGCGACTTTACCCTCGTTCATGCTTCCATAAGGCTGCCACAAAGGCATGCGCCAAAGCGGATCATTTTCGCTTTGGCAATGACTGGCTATTTGCGTGGCCAAGGCGTCATCACTGGTGAACAACGCCGGTAATTCCGGACCAAGGGCCACCCTGGCGGCCCCGGTCAAGGTAGCCATATCGATCAGCAAATCAGGCGTTTCTTCGCAAGCCGCGCTCAAGGCATCCGCCAGGACGAGCCGCCCCTCGGCGTCCGTATTACCAATTTCCACGCTCTTGCCGCTACGCATGGTAATGACATCAAGGGGCCTGAGCGCATTCCCCGAAACGCTGTTTTCCACTGCCGGTATCAGCACCCGCAGGCGGACCGGCAATGCCGCCGCCATCACCATCGAGGCCAGGCCGAGAACATGGGCCGCCCCGCCCATATCCTTTTTCATCAATTTCATTCCCGATGCGGGCTTCAGGTCCAGCCCGCCACTATCGAAACAGACCCCCTTACCGACCAAGGTCAGTTTCGGATGCGACTCCTCGCCCCAGCGAAGATCGACAAGCCTTGGCGCACGCGCGCTGGCCCGACCGACGGCATGGATGGCGGGATACTGATTGTCCAGTAAGTCTTCGCCAACGATGATGCGACACACAGCGCCATGATCCACCGCCAGTTTTTCGGCGGCAGCAGCCAATTCCTGTGGCCCCATGTCCGAAGCCGGTGTATTGACCAAATCCCGGACCAAAAATGTCGCCTGCGCGGCCCTGATCACCGCCGCCTGGTCACAATTATCTGGCCAAACAAGGCACGGAAGGTCCTTTTGCCGGCTCCCTGCGTATCGCACATACTGATAGCTTGCCAATGCCCAGCCAAGGGCAGCCCGGTACGCTTCATCCTGGCCTAAGGTATTTTCAAGTCGGTAATTTCCTGCAGGCAATCCAGCCGCTACGCCTGCCCATGCCCAAAGCCCGCCGGGATCATCTGCCCCCATGCCGACCAGGACTCTTTCCAGGACGCCGTCTTCATTGGCGAGTAATAAGTTGGTACCCGCCTTGGCGCAAAAACCTGTAGCGGAGACCCAATTTGCGGTCTTGCCAGATTGGCCTTCAAGCCAGTCTCCCAAGGCCGCCTCGCCAGCCAATATGGTGATGCCAACACTGGCCTCACTGACTTCAATTAACTTTAGCGACACTGCCTGAATTTCCTTATTCAGACTTGGCGGCTTCAATTTTTTCGTCCGTCTTGTACTGACTTAAAGCATAGACCGACCAGATTGCCGCCGGAATCCAACCAATCAGTGATATTTGCAAGATGAGGCAAATGATGCCAGCAATCGGGCGACCAATGGTGAAAAATTGCAACCAGGGAAGCAACAGGGCGAGGAGCAGGCGCATGATGATAGTATCCTTGTGTTTATGATTTTGGGTAACTGTTTGAAGCAATCTAGCATACGGATAACTTTTTTTATCTGTTAAAGGACTAAGAGCCTATAAATAACGATAAAAACATAAAAGGCAGCCTTGAGACCGTCAAAATTTAATTTGATAGACTGAACCGCAGCGATACCACCGTATTGCGTAGCGCCCTTCATCCCAATTCCAGGGGTTAGAAAAAAAACTTCATCCTGTGATGATGATCACAGCTCCCGCCCATTATTTGTGGTTTTATCATCGTGTCGATGCAATTTCTCCCCTCGCACCTGACACTCATTTAGAAATACCCTCTCAAATTTTCTGACCCCTTTCGGGGCCAGTTTTTTTCAACGAAAGGCCGTAGATTTAATGTAAAAAGCCATTAAGGAACTCCGATACCGTATCGGGATTTGAAAGGTAGGCGAAGGCCATAATAACCAGAACCAGAATGATAGATCCAATAACGATAACAAACGACCTGATGCGGTCGATTAAATCAGTAACCAGTTCAGGGTGCAGTTTTTGAAGGCCTTCCCCTTGCCCGCCTTTGCCTTTGGAACCGGACTCGTCCACTATATGTTTATGCGCCTTATGTGCGCCGTGGGAACCCGCAGCCCCGTCTTGCAATCCGCCGCTATAAATCGTTTTTGATCGTTCCTCGCCGTTTCCGCCGTCGGTACTTTCCTGTATAACCTTGACCGCCTGAAGGTGCTTTCCGGCCTCGGCATTTTTCGCCTCCGAAATGGCCTCTTCCCGGTCACCGGTAATAAACAGAATAACCCAACGGCCATCCTTGAAACCCATTACTTCGTATGATACCGATGAAGTCATAGACTTTACCTTTCAAAAAAAAGGTCAAATCAGACGATACACCTGCGAAGTGCCGGTAACAATACAAACTCAAATGAAATTCAAGCCCCCTCATTACCCGTTAAATATATGATCAAAAAGCGCAGTGATCGTCATATTTCGTTCAGGTTGATGGATTAAATAAGTTCCATGACAATAAAAAATGCAAATAAAATCCTGGTCATTGATGATGATACGACCATTCTCGATTTCCTGATGGATCTTCTAAAGGACGAAGTCAGTGTCTCATACGCCTCCGAGGGGGCAAATGTGATAGAACTTACAAGACTGCACAAACCGGACCTGATCTTGCTTGATGTGATGATGCCCGGAATCGACGGATTCGAAATCTGCAAGCTGCTCAAGGCCAACCCCGACACACAACACATACCGGTCGTCTTCCTGACAGCTAAAAGCGATGGAGAAGATATCGCCACGGGCCTTGAACTGGGCGCCATCGATTACATCACCAAGCCGTTCGATCCTGAAATTATCGTCACCAAAATTCGTAACATCCTCATACAAATCACTGCCAGTCGCGCCGCCAGTGATCTGCAAGAACAAGAAAGTAATGCCCAAAACGTTGCGTCCGACCGCCGTGCTGAAGGTGAAAACAGACCCGACCGTATTCCAAAGCCTGCCTTCGACGAAACCATAGAGCGTCGCGCTGAAGGTGCAAACAGACCGGACCGGATTTTAAAGGCCCCCCCCGAGGCTGTCATAGAGCGCCGCGCAGAGGGCGCGTCCAGAGCGGACCGTTTCGATAAACCCGCCCAAAAGTCCGAAGGGCAAGGGATATCGCCAACAAAGGTTCTTATTATCTGCCTGTTAGCCGCAATCCTTGGCGGCGGTGGTTATGCCTGGTACGACAACGAACTCGACATTCGCGCTGGCGAGTCGGACAGCATGACCGACACCACCCCCGCCACCCCGGCGCCGTCCAATGAATTAAGTAAAGACGCTGTTAATTCCATCGTCATCGGCGAGCCTGATGATCAAACCAACACAACCCCATCAGAGCCTTCTACAATAACTTGTGATAAACTGCCAAAAGTTGCGTGGTGGGGTAATGCTTCACACGACAGTATTGCCAATTACGTCAACAACAAAGCCAACGGCGACTGGGGGGCGTACATTGTAAAATGGGAACGCCAACTGGAAAAACTGAGCAGTATATACGCCAAAGGCGGCACCGTTATCGCGCCGAAACTAGGCACCCGCCTGACCGGGCCGGTGTTGGGCGAATACATCACCCAAGTCGAAGCGCGCCTGGAAGTTACCCGTTGTCTGGCCAAGGCGCACGGCGCTCAATAAGGTTACGCCAAACTCAACGAAAAATAGTGATACCGTAGGCGATGGAAATCGCCAGCATTGAGGCGGCGTTAAATAACGCCCCATGCATGTTGAAAGTTCCCTCAGACAACGAAGGTTCTGGAGGCCGGAAACCGGATTGTAACGGTCGTTCCAACACCTTTTTCGCTATCGATTTCAAATATCCCTCCATGCAGTCCTACCAACCCCTTCGTCAACGGCAACCCGAGGCCAGCGCCATCGTGCTTCCTGTCAAGACCGCTATCGACCTGGCCAAACTCGGTCATGGCCTTGACCAATTCGTCCGGATTCATGCCAACGCCCGTATCGGTGACAGTGAAAACATGGCCGCCATTGCTATCCAACGCTGTCGTTAATGAAACTTCGCCATCGGAGGGCGTGAATTTAATCGCGTTGGATAACAAGTTAAGCAATATCTGTATCAGCCGTCTTTTATCGGCATGAATAATCGCCTGATCATCTTCAATATCGCGGATAAGGTTAATGCGTGATTCTTCTGAACGGTTTTTTACCATCAGCAGGGCCACATCAACGATGCCGCCAATTTGCAACTCTTCTTCCTGAAATTCCAGTTTGCCGGCCTCTATGGCCGACACATCAAGGATATCATTAATAAGTTTAAGCAGGTGTTCGCCGGAATTTACGATATCCGTGGCGTACTCGTCGTATTTTTCATGGCCCAGGGGACCAAACAATTGCATCTGAAGAGTTTGCGAAAACCCAATAATAGCGTTCAATGGCGTACGCAGTTCATGGCTCATATTTGCCAATAGTTCCGACTTGGCGCGATTGGCCATTTCGGCCTGCTCTTTGGCCCTTAATTCACGTGATTCAATTTCCTTACGCTGGGTGATGTCCTCGTGCATGGAGACGAAATGGGTAATTTCGCCGTCATTATTTTTAACCGGCGAGATCGTCGCATAGGCCCAGAACCTGGAACCGTCCTTGCGTCGGTCTCTTAATTCTCCGCGCCATTCATGACCCGATTCAATGGCTTCCCACAAATCAGTGTAGACTTCAGCAGGTGTCTCGCCAGATTCCAGAATACGCGGATTTTTACCGATCACTTCATCGGCGGTGTATCCACAAATTTTCGTAAACATCGGATTGACGTACTCTATACGGTCCTCAACATCGGTAATGAAAATTATACTCGGGCTCTGCTCAAGGGCATGAGAGAGCTTTCTGAATTCCTGTTCTTCCTGCTTTTCTTTTGTAACGTCGATACGCAGGCCGACAATCCCGCCCTCGGCTGTTTTTCGCTCGATAACCCGAACCCAACTCCCGCGGGTCAATTTTTGATCAAAGGGACCAGTCGGATTGTTGTGTTGTTCCAGCCTCTCCTTCAACCATGCCTCCTTATCCTCTAAAGAATCGAAGATTTGAAAGCGCTCTGCGGCAGCCTCGATAATTTCCTTAAAGGTGACACCCGGTTTCAGGACATCGGCAATTTCAAAATATACCTCTTTGTACTTTTGATTACTGAGAACCAATCGGTCTTCTGCATCGAACAGGACAAAACCGTCTTCCATAACCTCAACGGCGTTGAAGAGAAGCTCCTGGGTACGGTTAATTTCATTTGAGGCTTTAACTTCGTTGGTAATATCCGTTCCCGTGCCACGGTAACCTGCAAAGGTGCCGCCTTCATCAAAGCGGGGCATACCGCTGACCGAGATCCAAACCTCCGCACCATCAGGGCGGAGCCTTGACCAAGTGACATTGCGAAAATCATTGTGGCCTGCAATTTTTTCCAGAAATTTGGCCCAGGATCCATCATTTATTCCCGATGGCTTTGTTTCTTCCCGCGTTTTCCCTAAGTACTGAGCGGGATGTAAGCCTGTAATTAATTCCAATTGATCCGAGAAATAACTAAACCTGTCTTCTGCATCCGTCTCCCAGAACCAATCGGAGGCGACGTTGCTGAAGTCCTTGAAGCGTTGTTCGCTTTCGCGCAATTCCTTTTCTACGAGTACTCTCTGTGTGATTTCGATTGCCGTTCCCCGATACCCTTTGAATTGACCTGTATTATCAAAAACCGGCTTGCCGCTGATCGACAGCCAGATCACCTCGCCGGTGGGTAAAACTCTTGGCTGATTGACGTCCCTGAATTCTTCATGGGCGAGCATATCGGTGACCAATGCTGTCCATATGTCACTATCAATATTTTGTGGGGGGATTTGCTGAATGGATTTGCCAATCAGGTGCTTAACGGGGACACCGATCCGCTCGCCATACTGGACAGACATAAAGGTAAATCGGTGATTTTCGTCGGTTTCCCAGAACCAGTCGGAAGCAGCCTCAGCAAAATCACGAAAACGTTCCTCGCTTATATTTAAGGCGTTTTCAATTTGTCTCTGCTCCGTAATATCACTACGGATGATCGCCGTTCCACCTTCGTGAGTTCGAAACTCGCTAATCAATGTGCTAGTGCCATCTTCGTAATCCAGGATGAAGGGCGCGCCGGGGTTTTGATGTAGCTTGATCCTGTCTTGCAACCACTTTTCAGGATTGGGTTGAGACAAGGGAATTCTGCCCGATACCGCTACCGCCCGTGCAAAATCGTAAAAACTGGTACCCGGTTCAAGAAGCTCTCCCAGAAAGCCGTGGGCTGAACGATAGTTCTGGTTGCAGATCACCATGCGGTCGTTTTCATCGAACAGCAGAAAACCTTCCGGAATACTCTCCACAGCATCAACCAGCAGGGAACTTGACCGATTGGCCTGTTGTTGCGCTTTTATTTGTTCGCTGACGTCTGTACCGGTGCCGCGATAGCCCTTGAAAACCCCATCATCAGCGAAAAAAGGCCGACCACTGATCTTCGTCCATCGTTCCCTGCCGTCGTCGGCTGTTCTTTTAAAAGTCAAATTCTGGAAAGGGCGAAGGTTTTCTATGTCATCAGAATGCGCCTGCCATTTTTCCGGCTCTAGACTGACGTCAATTCCGTCAGTTCTTAGCTTTCCGATATACTTTTCTGCCTCAAACCTGGAACGTTCCAATGCGGGGCCAAAAAGGGCCGTGAAACGATGATCAGGCCCGGTCTCCCAAAACCAGTCTGACGCCGATTCGGTAAAATCCAGAAACCTCTTTTGATTTTCATGCAACGACTCTTGGTCCGCCCGTAATTGTTCTCGACGGGACTCTTGAGTTTTCTTTTCTTTATCCAAAGCCATGAATACCTTGAGGGTCGTTTCCAGCATATTTCTGCCTGCGACCTGATGGAAATTCATCGGCAGAGCAATAACTTAATTATTGTTAATATTATTACTATTATAATAATAACAATAATTATTATAAACAAAGTCTGTGGCCCTCATCACAGATATGTCGATACCGCTCTCGACCAAAGCACAAAAAAAAGCCCCCAGAAGGGGGCTTTTAAATTGGCGGAGGGAGAGGGATTCGAACCCTCGATACGGTCTCCCGCATACACGCTTTCCAAGCGTGCGCCTTCAGCCACTCGGCCACCCCTCCACAGGGTTTCCTGGACAGCAAATAAAAATGTCCAAGGCGGCGCAAATTAACCGAGGCATGAGACGGGCGCAACGGCTATTATGCACCCATGCGCATGTTCTTCTATATTGGCCTGGTCTTGCTGGCCCTAAGCTTCATTGCGGCGGCGGCCGAGAACGCATCGCACGCCATGCCAGGCACCGTTCGTACGTTCATTCTTCCCGCCTATGACCTGTGGTATACTTTTTGGCCCAAAAGCCTGCTTATCTTCGAGATCAAGGTGCAACGCTATGTCGGGCTGTGGTTGTGGGATCCGGTAATGCTGACAATACTGAAATTGCCAGCCTGGTTTATTCTTGGCGGTCCAGGCATTGGCCTGCTGTTGTTTTTCCGTCCCCACCGGGGCCAGGACAATAGCGGCGAAATGGCCGAGGCGGTGGAATCCTTTTCCCTGTACGAGGAACTGACAGAGCAGGCGTTAAGGGAAAACCCGCCTGATGAAGAACATGGGCCTCAGGACATTATGCCGGAACATCCAATCAGCGACGACGAAACCATCGATGCCAATTATCCCGACGATTTTATTCCCGGGTCCGATCCTTACGCCGACGGACGAGACAGCGATGGCCCCGAGAAGAATTAGCCCCAAGGCCGGACGTTCGCCCTTGCAGGACCAATGGGAAAGACGTATGAAAGCCACATTCGCGCGACCAACGCCCCATCCATACGTTTCTCAATCTTTTTAAATATGCATATTTATCTTCCCATTGCCGCCGTTTCCCAAAATTTATTCGCCCTGCTTGGCTTGGGTGGATTAATCGGTTTCCTGTCCGGCATGTTCGGCGTTGGCGGCGGTTTTATGTTGACGCCGCTTCTCATTTTTCTGGGCATCCCGCCCGTTGTCGCCGTTGCCTCCGGGGCCAACCAGGTGCTCGGGTCTTCAATTTCCGGGATTACCTCGCATTGGCGACGCAATGCCGTTGATGTCAAAATGGGAACGGTGCTTATTTTAGGTGGCTTGTTCGGTTCGGGACTCGGCATGTGGTTATTCGGATTTCTTCGCGCCCTGGGCCAAATTGACCTGACCATCAACCTTTGCTACGTCGTCCTGTTGGTGGCCCTGGGCTCCATGATGTTCATCGAAAGCACCTTGGCCTTGTACCGCCAATCAAAAGGAGCCGTCGTCAGGCGTAAGCTGCACCGCCATTCATGGATGCACCGCCTGCCCTTTAAGGTCCGTTTTCCACGCTCAAGACTTTACATCAGTGCCCTTGCACCGTTCGCTGTCGGCGCTGTTACCGGCATACTGTCGGCGATCATGGGTGTCGGCGGCGGCTTCATCATGGTGCCCGCGATGATATATCTGCTTGAGATGCCGACCATGGTGGTCGTTGGGACATCGTTGTTGCAGATCATCTTCGTGACTGCAAACGTCACGGTGTTGCAGGCCATTAACAACCATTCCGTCGATATTGTCCTGGTCCTGATCATGCTGACGGGCGGTGTTTTCGGGGCCAAGGCCGGGGCCCGTGTCGGACGCCTGCTGAAGGCCGATCAAATGCGTTTCCTGCTCGCCCTGCTGGTTCTTGGTATGGGCATAAAAATGGCTATTAACCTGGCCACACAGCCGGAAGACCTGTACCAACTGGCCATTTACCAGAAATAACCGAGCGGCTTATCGCTATCAGTCATCGCCCATACGAAGGGCGGCGATAAAGGCGGATTGCGGAATTTCGACTTTGCCGAACTGACGCATCTTCTTCTTGCCCTTCTTCTGTTTCTCCAACAGCTTTTTCTTGCGCGTAATGTCGCCGCCGTAACACTTGGCGGTAACGTCCTTGCGCATGCCGCTGATGGTTTCCCGCGCCACGAACTTGCCGCCGATGGCGGCCTGAATGGGTATCTTGAACAACTGACGTGGAATCAGATCTTTCAGACGTTCACAAACACCGCGGCCACGAGTTTCGGACTGGCTGCGATGACAAACGAAGCCCAGCGCATCGACCGGTTCGGCGTTGACCATGATTGACACCTTGACCAGGTCGCCTTCCTGAAATCCGTCCAGTTCATAATCGAAGCTGGCATAGCCACGGCTGATCGACTTCAGGCGGTCGTAAAAATCGAATACCACCTCGTTTAAGGGGAGACGGTAAATCACCATCGGGCGGCCACCGGCGTAGGTCAATTCGATCTGCACGCCGCGGCGTTCCGTACACAGTTGCAGGACGCTGCCCAGATATTCATCGGGAACCATGATCGTCGCCTTGATCCAGGGTTCTGAAATCTCGGCGATCTTGGTCGGGTCGGGCATGTCCGCCGGGTTGTGCAATTCCATCTCGGTGCCGTCATTTAGCTTGATTTTGTAGGCAACGGATGGCGCGGTGGTAATCAGGTCCAGGTCAAATTCCCGCTCAAGGCGTTCCTGAACGATCTCAAGATGCAACAGACCCAAAAAGCCGCAGCGATAACCCAACCCTAAGGCCATGGAATTTTCCGGCTCATATTCGAAGCTGGCATCATTGAGGCGCAGTTTGGCGAGGCTTTCGCGTAAATCTTCGAAATCGTTGGCGTCGGAAGGAAACAGCGAGCAAAAAACCACCGGCACCGATGGTTTAAACCCGGCCAACGGTTCTGCGGCCGGTCGTTTGTCCTCGGTAAGGGTGTCGCCAACGTCCGTATCGGCGACCGTCTTGATCGAGGCGGTGATATAGCCGACTTCGCCCGGCCCCAGGCTGTCGACCCGTTCAGCCTTCGGCCTGAAAACCCCAACCTGTTCGACCAGGTGCACGCTGTTTGAGGCCATCATCCTGATTTTCATGCCCTTTTTTAGATAGCCATCATGCACGCGCACGAGAATCATGACGCCTAGATAGGGGTCGTACCAACTATCGACCAACAACGCCTTCAACGGCGCATCGTGCTCCCCGGTCGGTGCCGGCAGGCGTTCGATCAGGGCTTCGAGAACCAGATCAACACCGAGCCCGGTCTTGGCCGAAATTTCCACGGCGTCGGAAGCGTCCAGCCCGATTACCTCTTCGATCTGGGCTTTGATACGCTCGGGTTCAGACGCCGGAAGGTCGATCTTGTTGAGCACAGTGATGATGTCGTGATTGTTATCCAGCGCCAGATAGACATTGGCCAAGGTCTGCGCCTCGACCCCTTGGGTGGCATCGACGATCAGAAGCGAGCCTTCACAAGCGGCCAGCGAGCGGCTGACCTCGTAGGCGAAATCCACATGGCCGGGAGTATCCATCAGGTTCAATTGATAGGTTTTGCCATTTTTCGCCTTGTAGTCCAGGCGCACGGTCTGCGCCTTGATGGTGATACCGCGCTCGCGCTCGATGTCCATGTTATCGAGTACTTGTTCCTTCATCTCGCGGTCTGCGAGGCCGCCGCACATTTGAATCAACCGGTCGGCAAGGGTCGACTTGCCGTGATCGATGTGGGCGATGATCGAGAAATTGCGGATATGGGATAGGTCAGTCTTGTTCATGAGCGGCTTTTATCACTGCCGTCGCCGGTTGGCTATCCCTGTTTATGCGGGCAGCGGAAACGCCGTCACGCCGATAACCAGCTTGTGCCCGGCCAGTAGTCCCCCGTAAAAGGCCAAAGCCAGCCCCAACCGCCACCAGCTTACATCGCCGAGGCTCAATTTTGTCCGCCCTGAGGCGATGGCTTTAAGAGGCCAAAACGAGGTTTGCGCGCTAAGGTGTTGCCATTTTTCCCCACCTTCGGCTTGTTTACGCAGATCCAGATGCCAACCTCCGCCAATGGCTAGGACCAATAGAGAGGCGAAGAAAATCCATGACGCCACATCCGGGTTGGCCAGCATGTGCGAGAAGGCGAAGATACCGACGCCCCACATCACCGGCGCACGGGTAATTTTCAGTATTCCGGTAAGCGGGCCTTTGGATTTAAAGCCCTCCAACACCACCGCCGAAGGATTGGCAATGGTGTAGCCGCCGACAAGTAAAATACAGGCGAACAGCATCATCGTAAGGGCCATGTGCCGGAACCTGATACCCGGATCAAAAATCATTTGAAAGGGCGCCACGCTGTAAGCCTGCAGTAGCCACGCCATGGTCACGAATGCGAGTAGTGAATAGACAAGCCGGTGCGGCCACAGCCCGAGCCTGCCGACAAGGCCCCGACGCACCGCGCCATGGGACATCACCATATGGGAACCGACGAAAACCAGCGCCGCCAGTGTCAGCTCAACCATGCTTTCGCCTCTTACAATGCCTTATGGCAACGGTGAAACGCCGATGACCCATTCATGAATAAAGATCAAGGTCGCGTAAAGGGCCAGCGCTCCACCAAACGGGGCAATCGTCAAACCCTTCAGGCTCACGGGGCCTTGGCTCAGGGTTTGCCATTGTTGCGCACCAAGTTTGGTTCGGCGTTTGGCGTCCAGGCTTCTGGGGCCAGACAACCCCGCCAATAGCAACAACGAGAACATCAACAGCGAGGCCAAATCGCCGTTCGGGCCCAGATGGCCCAGGGCCCACAGGCCGATGGCCCAGATCACCGGATGGCGCACAAGCCCGACGATACCGGGGCGGGCAGGGTCAAAGCGCGCCGCCGGGATCAACGACAACGACAGTGGGTTGGGGCTGAACAGGCCGACGATGAGAAGATAACACGATGGAACCATCAAGATCAGCGTCATCCAGCGCGTCCATTCACGAAATTCCCAGACTTCCACATAAGGGGCGTTCGCATAAGCCAGACCAAGCCACACCAGCACGCCCAGCGAAATCATCGAATACAGCGTCACGTACATGGTAAAGCCCATGGCGTGGATCAGATAGGCGCGTACCGGCTTGCACGCGGGAATGGCATGGGACACTATAAAGGCGGTGATGGCGTAAAGCAGTTCGTTCATACAAAGATACTATCATGGCCCCGAAAAGAAATCCGCTAAAGCTTAACAAACTGCAACTGCGGACCCTGCTTCTGTTTCAGGAACTGGGCCGCCACCCCGAGACAGCGACCACCGACGCTGCCAGCGGCGAGGTTCGGCTTTCGACCCTGCCCCATGTTCATGGCGATCATGTTCATATCGGCAGCTTCGTCGTCTCCTCAAGCGACGCCAGCGGTTTTACCAATCAGGCGGTGTGGCGGGCGCTGGAACGAAAAGGCCTGGCCCGGTCCCATTTCCCCAGCGCCATCACCCTGACAGTTGAGGGCATCGACTACGACACCGGCCTCACCGATAAACTAGCCCATCAGTCCGATCATTAAAGTGTTAAACGATAGAACCGCTTATCGACGGCCATCACCGGGAAGGCCTGCGGAAGGTCGCTTTCGTCAATTTCCTGGAAGCCGTTCTTTTCGTAGAACCGATGGGCCCCGACCATCATCGGCGTCGTGCCAAGGATAATTTGCGACAAACCTTGCCGCCGCCCGTGATCAATCAGGGTGGCAAGCAGGCTTGCAGCAATGCCGCGCCCGCCGCCCCTGTAGTCCGCGCCCAGAAACATTTTACGCAGAGCCGCCGCCCCCGAACCGATATCGATCAGGGCGATAGTGCCGATAATCTTGCCGTCACATTGATCGTCAATGGCAACCCAAAAACCGCCCGCGCCTTGCTGATAGAAATCCGGGATATCACTTAAGTCCGGCTGATCGGCAAGGCTGATATCAACGCCGAATTCGTCTTGCTGGATCGGCAGGATCAAATCGATGACGCCATCCGTCATACCCTCCGAAAAGGGCTTTACGGAAATTGCCACTAGACTTCAGGAACCTCGATACCATGCTGCAGGCAAGCCGCCGCAAGGGTATTGCGCAACAGGCAGGCGATGGTCATTGGCCCGACGCCGCCCGGAACCGGGGTGATTGCCCCTGCGACCTTGATCGCTTCTTCAAAATCCACATCACCGACAAGGCGGGTCTTGCCTTCACCTTTTTCCGGCGCGTCGATACGATTAATGCCGACATCAATAACCGTCGCGCCGGGCTTGATCCAGTCGCCCTTGACCATTTTCGGGCGGCCGACGGCGGCGATCAGAATATCAGCGGCGGCGCATTCTGCGGCCAGATTTTCGGTGCGCGAATGAGCAATGGTAACGGTGCAATGTTGAGACAAAAGCAATTGCGCCATCGGCTTGCCGACGATATTTGAGCGGCCAAGCACCAGCGCCTTTTTCCCCTTCAGGTCACCCAGTTGATCTTTCAGCATCATCAGGCAGCCCCACGGCGTACACGGCACCATGGCGCTGTCATCGCCCGTCGCCAATTTGCCGACGTTGATCAAATGGAAGCCATCGACATCCTTGTCCGGGTTGATCGCCGAAAGGACGGCGGCTTCGTTGATATGGCCGGGCAACGGCAACTGCACCAGGATACCGTTGACCGTGTCGTCGGCGTTCAGGTCGGCAATCCGTTTTAGAAGGACAGCTTCGGAAATATCGTCATCGAACTTGTGCTCGAAGGAATTCATCCCGGCCTCAAGTGTTTGCACACCCTTGTTGCGGACATAAACCTGAGAGGCCGGGTCTTCCCCGACCAGCACCACGGCCAGGCCCGGAGTTAATCCATGTTCGGCCTTAAGATTTGTTACCGCCGCGCCGATACGGGTCCGCAAAGCCTGTGCGAAGGCCTTACCGTCAATAATGTTCGCTTCACTCATGTTCATTCATTCCCTAATTTGTCGCAGGCCCAGTGTTGCAACTTTTTCAATAAATGTTCTGTGTTTCCGGCGACAAACACTGTCTTGTTTCGGCTGCCTAAGCCGTGAATTATCTGGAAATCCGATTTCGCCAGTTTCCATTCCTTGGCCAGCATCTTTATCAGCGCCGCGTTGGCCTTGCCGTCTTCGGGAACCGTCGTCACCGCGGCCTTGATCAGCGCCCCGCCATCACTGTCAGCCATGATGCCGGTGATAGCGTTGGCCGATGCCTTGGGCGTAAGCCGCAGGCGCACCCTGATGCCGCCGGGGCATTGGGCAAAAAGTGCGGGAGTCTCCTCAGCTACCAAGTTTTACCATCAGATTAATCAGCACGTCCTGCAGCAGCATCAGGCCCAGAATCAGGGCGATGGGGGACAGGTCGAAGCCACCCATAACCGGCAGCACATTGCGAATGCGTCCCAGCGCCGGTTCGGTAATCTTGTAGATGAAATCCCCGACCAGATAGACGAAGCGGTTCGATGTATTGACGACCTTAAAAGCGGTCAGCCAGCTTAGAATAACGCCGATAACGACGATCCACACATAGAGATCGATAACGGTTAAAACGAGTTTCAGAACGGGACCAGCGAAGACATCCATGACGGTGATAAAATCCTTATTTAAAAATGCCAGGATAACCTATCCCCCCGGCGTTTTTCTGGCAAGAGGCAGACACTCTTGACAGCGACGGATTGTCGCCGCATATACTCCGCCAATAAATCCGGGGCCGTAGCTCAGTTGGGAGAGCGCCACGTTCGCAACGGCCCAAGCATTTTGCAATTCCAACGACTTCCGCCACATTAGGCAATTGTTCTAACGGCGGTTTTCCAAGCCTTTCACAATCCGATTACAGAGTTTTGCAAACTGGTTTGCGAAACCTGATTGCCGAGGTGCGCCATGTGTGAGCGCGAACCTCGCCCCGGCTGCGTTTACGTCAACGTCCAGCTACCAAGACACCTTGCCGATCTGCTGGCCGAACGTCGCGGCGACTTCATAGCAATCATCGAACTGCTTGGCCGTGAATGTCAGTACTTGCCGCCGTCTGTCGAAGTGCAGGCGGAAGCTGATCGTCTCAATGAGAAAAAGAGACAAGAACGTCAAGATAGAAACACTAGATTTGGCAGGGCCGGATACCGCATTTACCGCCGTCGCATCAAGACGGATGGCTATCAAAAAGCTGATGGCGATTACCGAGACCGGCCAGCTAAATTTTCACAAGTCCAATGGCGTCGCATTGTAATTGCCGATATCGCGGAAGAACTCGGCGTTCAAAGTAGCTTCATGGAATTCGTGCTCCCTAGGTTTCATCAGGAGCTGCTCGCCAAGATCAAACCTCGCCGAGATAAAGCCATTACTCGGCTGTATCGTCAGGGTTTCAGAAATCAGCAAATCGCGGAACGTGTAAGCGTCAGCATAGCCACGATAGATCGCTTCCTTAGAGCGCATCGAAAAGCCCAAACAGGAGAGAGCAATTGAAGCTGTCTCTTATCCATCGTTATAATCGTGAGTGTTTCGCCCATCGGGAGGTAGTAGCCCCGGTGGGACTTTGGGAGCGCGGTGTCGGGGTGTCAGGTTACCCCCTGCCCTCGACCCGCCCTCTTCCCAAACACCCGAGCTCGATCTTTCCCAGTTTAGTTTCATCATCAGAAAACCACCGCGCTCCTAAAGCCTTTGCTACTTCGCCTTCAGGCGAAACCGGTCTCTCCACATATTCGTTGCTTGTCGATGAAGAGCCGTTAGTGGTTGAGCACCTCTTATTTCCGTTCCCTAATCTTTTCAACGATTACAGGAATGGCGAGCAAACCAAATATAAGGAAAGCCATAAAGCTTATTTCATCAGCAATCATCGAATAATCCCCACCTACTATCCTCCTAATAAAATCAATCAAGATAAAAACCAAAAAAACAAGAATAAGTGCCCTTGCAATTCTGATAGCGCCCTTTGCTTCAATCTCATTCATTTTTTTCATTATCCCCATGCCCCCCTAGTTAAACACTTGGGAGGGGCATTATGACCTCTTCCCTTGACGTAAACGCAAGCAATGTTTCTCCGGACCAAAATTTGCGCCGGCCAGAACCAAAGGCACTGTCCTCAAAGGATGGCTTCGGCTGGAACGACACTACTTCCGAGATCACCGACAAGGAAGTCTGGAGCGCCCTTGTAGGCCGTGAAGTGTCACGAGACGTTTTCCTCGATGGACAAATCAGAGCGCGTCAGCTCCGCGAACAATCAGAGACGATTGTCATGCGCATGGAGCGTTGCGGCATAAAGGGCCGGTCCGGGAGAGGCGGCGTGTCGATAGTCGGTCTGGTCAGTGGCGAGGCCGAACAGACAGCCGATTTTCGGAACTGCAATCTCATACCCGTTCAACAGAGCCGCAACGTCCACGACATGCTCAAGCATGTTCGATATCTCATGGAGACGGCACCAAAAAAAAATCAGTTCCGCATGCTGGTCGTTAGCGGTGGCTGGTGTCAGTTCGATGAGTACCGGAAACACCACAAGGCACACACCCGGCGAATGTCGAAGTTCGCGGCCAATCCCTTACTCAAGGAACTCGGCATCAAGGTCCAGTTCTACAACGTAGAGAACACCATCCATCGATCAGACAACAAGGCCATGCTGAACCTCCATAGCCATGCCTTGTTCAAGAGTGAGCGTTTCCTCGGAAAGAAAAAGTGGAAACGATTTATCGAGTTTGCCCGCAACTTCTTTCCTAAGGGCTATGTCCATGACAGCAAGATCGAGAAGGCCAACGAGGTTGTTAAGTACGTCTTCAAGCCGAGTGAGTTTGACCTTCTCAGCGATCAGGAATTTGGCGAACTCGCGGCCCAGATTATCGGTGGTCGTTCTCAGGTCGATCCGGACACAGGTGAAGTCCTCACCAGAGTTGACGATGACGGCCAACTGGTCGAGATCAAAGAAGGTCCACTGACATTTTTCCGACCGCTCGGCGAAATGCGCAAGTTCCGATCAGAACTGAGAGAAGCTCGGCAAAAGATCATCATGGTTCCGACGAGCGATGATCGATGGGTATGGCGCAAGACCGAGAAAAAACCAGCCCGACCGATTGAGGATTGCGAGGCCGCTCCCAGAGACAACATGGTGTTGGCGATCACCCGGCCCATGCCGAAGTTCACGCCGCGCATGGAACCGTGCCTGATCGTCCAGGACTATGCCGGAGACTTCGAAAAAATGATCGCCGAGAACGGCCTCTCGGAGACCGTGAGAGATGCGCGGCGACTTTTTGCCGACAGAGCACAGAAAGACGCAACGGCCCTCAGAGAAGCGGAAACCGCCTCACGAGGCGAAGCCGCTTCTATGAAGCACACTACAACGACAACTGTCCCTGAATGGAGCGAGGCGGAAGGTGTCAAACACCCGCCTCCGACAGTCGATCCACCTTCGCGGTCTCCAGACAGGAGGCTCAATTAACCAACACCACGAATTCGGCTCTCAAGGGAAACAGCCCTGCCCTGACGATGCCGATCACCATAAACAGGGCGAATATTGATAAAGGATAATTCGATGACGAAGCCGACAAGAGATATTCCAACACACGAAGGCATGACGGTTGCTGATCGCCTCAAGGTTATTCGCGATGCGGCGGAAATGACCCGAAAGGAAGTTGCCGAGGCCACCGGCATTCCATACAGCTCTCTGGAAAAATATGAACGTGGCGATATGGACCCCAATACGACCCGTCTCAAAGTTCTCTGTGAATTTTTCGATGTTTCGTATTACTGGATGCTCAATGGAGACGACACGCCGAATGTCACCGCGACCGAAGAAACCGCAGAAACACAGCCCTCCGCGAAGGTCGCGGAGACTTCCTCCAAGGCATCCACGGTGGATACTTCGGAAGGCGCGGAGATCGCCTTCTTGACCGAAGAAACCGACCCGGCAGAGCATATTCAGGGAATGCTTACCGATTTGGATGATATGCGCGCCGATGGATTTGAAAATATCCAGCGTGGTGCTACGGCTCTTGTTGAAGATATTCTCACGGCTCTCAAACGCTTCGAGCCCGAGGAACTTTTGATCATTGCTAATGAGCGCGATTTATATCAGTGCGAAAATGATACCGTCGAGGGCATCCTCGACATGTTTCGCGAGAATGCCGACAAGGCGCAGTCATATTGCGGGAACATCGGAGAGCGTATTATTGACACGGCCATTTTCGGAGTTGATCTTTACACTCTGGACCTCAAGCCGCTGGTCGATATCGCTCGAGAGCTTTCAGAGGAACATGATTTCAGCTCTCCCAAATTCTTTGGCTGGGGCAAACACTCCGATTTCATGCCCCTAATCCGTTCGCACCTTTGGGCGCTCAGTATTTACAGCGAAGGGTATGACTTCGAGGATGTGGAAGTGTTTCCCAAACGGGGAAATCAGGACGATAAGGACGCCTCAAAAGGGAGAATACGAAAGGCGCTCGAGGATGTCATTTGATCTTTCCCACCCGAGCCGAAACATGGCTCGGGTGGTTCGCCTAGCTCATCACCATGAACAGTGAGGCCGGAATGGCGAGGATGGCCACAAACGCTCAACGATATCTTGGGCCTCTCCCTCCTTTAAATAGCTGCATATAGTACAAGGATTGACACATCCTCCGCGCAGGGTTATTAAATATATCATGGATGATGATATTTTAAATATACCTTATACGGATAAACACCGAACTGTCGGGCAAATGATACGTGGGCATCGAGAGCTTATGGGGTTGTCGCGGGCTGATTTAGCCGACCTTATGGAGGCCAAGGTTGTTTCTATAACCAAATACGAAAAAGCAGGAGAAGAAGGCGGGCAATATCCTCCTTTCCCAAAATTAGCAAAACTTTCCTTTATCTTGAATATGAACCCATCGTCATTGTTTTGGGCTGCATTAGACAAAGATACGTATGAAACCTTTACCAGAGATGACGGCCCCCGAGGCCCTGTTTCATCTTTACACAATGATGACGCTATGCGGGGCCAGATGTCATCCTATTACCTCATAGCCAAAACAATGAGGAAGAAGGGAAAAGACGATCGTGAAGCTAAAAAATTATTGGCGGATAGAGATTTTGCCGAAACGGCAGATAGCAAGTTCAGCAATTTAAAAGACAAATTCCGTTTAATTGATTTGTTTCGCGAAGTTGTAAAAGAAGAAATTCATCAAGCCATTAATTCGAATAATGCCATTTCAATGCAAAACGGCCCGGATCAAAAAGACCCGGACCGTCCCAGCACCTTAAAAAACAACACTGAAGCTGTTGAAGCAGCTTCTACCAGACCAAAGAAAGGAAGGACTGATGGGGAAGTTTGATGATCGAGACAATACCCCGCCACCTGCTAAATCGCAAGGTCAACGTGTCAATATTCCGAGACGATCAAGCGGAATATGGACCCGGCTGTCGATACCCGTTTCCAAGGTGATGGCCGATCTGGAATGTTCCCTCAAAGAACATCAGAACCGTACCTTCAAGGGCTCAAATACCGCGAAGGATGGGATATGAAATATTTCTCCCTCCGTGAAGTCGCTGACATTCTAGGCTGTACATATGAAACCGTTCGCCGCATCGTAAAGCGTGGCGAGATGGCATACGTACAACGTCCCGGATGCTCTATTCGAGTATCGGAGACCGCCCTGAATGAATATCTGGAGCGACACACATGGCCCGTCCAAGCAAACCCCCTCGGCTTGTCCGCATCCCTGATCGAGAGTTCTGGTACGTCGCAGACGGACGAAAACGCTATAGCACAAAGACTTCGGATGAGGAGGCAGCAGAATGCTTCCTAGCCGAATACATTCATTTCAAGGAAACGCCACTGGCCCCAACAGTATCCAAATTACTGGATATGCGCTTAGCCAACTTGAAAGCGGCCAAGAAGGCGAGAGCACCCAAAACGTCCGGTTATCACAATGTTCTCAAAAAACACTTCGGAATTCTTCAGCCCCATCAAGTTACCCAGGCGCTTATCAATTCATACCGGAAGAAGCGAAGTGGTTCACCGGGATCACTCCGCGAAGAATTAATGGAACTCAAGACAACTTTTCGCATGGCTGTTCAGGAAGGGTTCGCCGACAGGGCACCGCGCATCGATCTGCCAGCAAAGGGGCAACCCAGAGATCGGTTTTTAACACTCGAACAAGGGCGATCCCTTCTCGACGCGGCAAGACCTACACACCTCCGAATTTATCTCTTGATCGCCATGACTACAGGCGCACGGAAAGGCGCAATCTTGGGTCTGACATGGGACAGAGTAGATTTGCAGCGTGGTCGGTTAGACTTCACCGATCCAGCGCTGGCATTGACCAACAAACGGCGAACGGTAGTACCAATAAAATCAGGAACCATTGCAGCTTTGCGGATGGCAAAGGATATGGCTCAAACGCCTTACGTGATCGAGTACATGGGACGCCGGATCAAAGATATCAGGCGAGCATTCAACGAGGCGGCAGAAAAAGCGGGTATCTCGTGGGCAACGCCTCACACCCTGAAACACTCGGTTATATCGTGGCTAGCAGAGGACAATATTTCCGTCGACCAGATATCGGACATGACCGCGACACACCCCAATACGGTACGTCGAATTTACCGAAAATACACACCCGATTATCTGGAAAATGTGGCCACTTCGTTGGAGAAAAACTTCAGTTTTACAAACCAGTTTGCAAAACTCGCAAAATAGGGGCTCCAAATAGAGCTTCCTTGACAGCCGCTAAGTGGCGGAGCATATACATCTCGGAACATCTTAGGGGCCGTAGCTCAGTTGGGAGAGCGCCACGTTCGCAACGTGGAGGTCGAGAGTTCAATCCTCTTCGGCTCCACCAATGTAAAACCCGTCGCTTATAGCGGCGGGTTTTTTTTGTTTTTAACCCTGCTCCTCGATGCGCTGCATATCCTCGTCGCTGAGGCCGAAGTGGTGGCCTATTTCATGGATCAGGACGTGGCGGACCAGCCGTTTCAGGTCTTCGCCGCTTTCACGCCCGTATTCAAGGATCGGGCTGCGATAAAGGTAGATCATGTCGATGTCACTGGGCGTCGCGGCGATGCTTTTGCGATCCAGCGAGACCCCCCGATAGAGCCCCAACAAATCAAACGGCGAGGCAAGGTTCAGGTCTTGCTGTGTTTCCTCGTCGGGGAATTCCTCGACCCGGATGACAACACCGGCCACATGTGCCAGCAATTCGCCGGGTACCGTTTCAAGGGCCTGGGCGGCAATGACTTCTATTTGTTCAAGGCTTGGTGCTTTCATGGCTTTACTTTAGCCGCCCGGAACACCACTTGGCTATCATAGGAGAACGCCCATGAGTGACAAAGTGAGTGATAAACTGAGCGATGCGGAAAGGCAGGCGGGAATCGCTTCATTAAGCGACTGGAGCGCCGTCGAGGATCGGGACGCCCTTTTCAAATCCTTTACCTTCGCCAATTTCGGCGACGCCTTCGCTTTCATGACCCGTGTCGCCATCGAGGCCGAAAAGGCCGATCACCATCCAGAATGGTTCAATGTTTACAACCGGGTCGACATCACACTGTGCAGCCACGACGTCGGCGGACTTTCCCAGCGCGACCTGAAACTGGCCCGCTTTATCGACAGTATTAAAGTGGCGCCATTCTGAGCGCCCCGTCCAGGCGCACCACTTCACCGTTCATCATGACGTTGGAAATCATGTGCAGGGCGAGGGCGGCAAATTCATCTGGATGGCCCAACCGGGACGGGAAGGGCACGGACGCGCCGAGGGCCTGCTGCACTTCATCAGACAAGCCAAACAGCATCGGCGTGCCGAAAATGCCCGGCGCAATGGCCAGCACCCGAACGCCGGAGCGTGAAAATTCCCGCGCCGCAGGCAGGGTCAGCGAAACGATGCCGCCTTTGGACGCGGCGTAAGCGGCCTGACCGATCTGTCCCTCAAAAGCGGCGATGGAAGCCGTGTTGATGATGACGCCACGCTCGCCGGTATCAAGGGCGTCCAGCCCTTTCATGGCGGCGGCGGCCAAACGCATCATGTTAAATGTGCCAATCAGGTTGATATTGATAACCCGGGCGAAATCATCCAGCGCCATGGGGCCGTCGCGACCGACAATCTTGCCCGGCGTACCGATACCGGCGCAATTTATCAGGATACGGGCCGGGCCATGTGCCTTTGTGGCCGCGTTAACCGCCGCTTCGGCGCTGGCCGCTTCGGAAACATCGCACGCCAACGCGAGAGCATTTTCCCCATAAGGCGCGGCAGCCTGAGCGGCAGCTTGTTCGTTAAGGTCAAGAAAGGCGACCCGGGCCCCGGCCTGAGCCAATGCCTCCCCTGTCGCACGGCCGAGGCCGGATGCCGCGCCGGTGACGATGGCGGCACACTGCGTAACAATCATGTTCATCTCTCCAAATAGAATAAAAATCTAATAACGCGGGTTGGTATTATGTTCTTATATCTCTTATAAATAATAGGGGTTCTATTGAGGCCAAGAAGGACGAGCTTTTATGGACATTGCGACATTACTGGGCTTGGTCATGGGAACCGGCGTTGTCGTAGCCGCCATTCTCGTAGGCTCCGACCTGATTATCTTTATCAACCTGCCCGGATTTCTGATCGTCGTCGGCGGTACCTTTGCCGCGACCCTGGTCAAATTCCCCATTTCAAAAGTCTTTGTAGCTCTCAGAGTCGGCATTAAAGCCGCCTTCACCGTCGATAAGAGCGACGCGCTAACCTTGGTCGAACTCGCCATCAGCCTGGCCAAAAAATCCCGTAAAGGCGGCCTTTTGGCGCTGGAGGGTGTCGAAATCGAAAATGATTTTTTCAAGAAAGGCATCCGCCTTTGTGTCGACGGTATAGCCCCGGAAGTCGTCCGCAAGACCTTGTCGTCGGAAATGCACCAGACCATCCGTCGCAATGAGGAAGGCTCGAAAATCTTTCGCGGCATCGGTGACGCCGCGCCGGCCTTCGGCATGATCGGTACCCTGGTCGGGTTGGTACAGATGCTGGCCAACCTGTCCGACCCAGCCTCCATCGGCCCGTCCATGGCCGTCGCCATGTTGACCACCCTTTACGGTGCGGTCATCGCCAACCTGATTGCCCTGCCCATTGCCGACAAACTGGAATCCCGGGTTGCCGATGAAGAAAATATTGGCGCCCTGATCATCGACAGCGTGCTTGAAATTCAGGCCCAAACCAATCCCAATGTACTGGGCGAGTTGCTGCAAGTCTACCTGCCGGCACATCTGCGCGACCATCTTGGTGAAGGGGAAGAAGGGGAAATTTAAGTGAGCGAAAAAAAACCTCCTGCCGGCGCTCCTGTGTGGATGACGACCTTCGCCGATCTGATGTCCCTGCTTCTGACCTTGTTCGTGCTGATGCTGACGTTCGCCAAAATGGATGTTGAAAAATACCAGCAGTTAGCCGGTTCCATGAAAAATGCCTTCGGCGTGCAGTACATTAAAAAACTCGCGGGCATTATCGAAGAGGACGGCGGACCGGCGGGCATTTCCGTTAAAAACAAAGTCCAAAAGGTGGTTCAGGACCTGCAAATCGATGATGTCCTGGGCGAACAGGATGTCAGCGCGGACAAACCGACAGAACCGGAAGACACCCTGGCGGCAAACGTCAGCCAGGCGATCGCCGAACAGATATCCAAGTCTTCGGCCAATGTGGAAGAGCGCGATGGCGATGTTATTGTCCGCTTCCCCGGCACTTTTGCCTTTCCTTCGGGCACGGAATCCCTGACTTCGGAATTTCTCGTGGCCCTTAACAATCTGGCTACGGTGATCAAGCAAACCAAAGGCGACATCATCATCGCCGGGCACACCGATGACAGGCCGATCCATACCGAACGTTTCCGTTCCAATTGGGATCTATCGGCGGCGCGGGCGACCTCTGTCGTTCACTATCTGCTCGAATTCACCGATGTCGACAGCTCCCGTCTGGCGGCCATGGGCTACGCCGACAGCCGCCCGCTGGCGCCCAACGACTCGGAAGAAAACCGCGCCCTGAACCGGCGCGTCGAAGTCATTTTCAAAAAAGCAAAGCCGCCTAGCCAGCCTAGCCAGTAGAATCCTTTTCGCCAATCGTTGGCACCAGATTGACCTGCACCGCACGGAACAGCCTGGCCTGTTTGGATTCCCTGTGCGCCGTATACAGGGCCGCCGAAAAAATGATAGCAGCCCCGACCCAGGTCCATGCGTCCGGGCTTTCGGCGAAAAAAAAGTATCCCAGAATAGCGGCGAAAATCAGCCTGGAAAAATCAAACGGCAGTACGGCAGAAACATCCGCCACCGCAAAAGACCGGACCATTGATAATTGTCCCAACGTCGCGAACAGGCCAAGGGCGACAAACCACAGATAATCGGTGGGCCTGGGCGTGGTCCAGTGAAATAAGGCCGGGATCAGTGACATTGGTGTCATCAGCATGCCCATGAACAGGACAATTGTGTTTGGTGTTTCCGTGCGGCTCAGTGATTTAACGGAAAGCGCCGCCACGGACATAAACGCCGAGGCGACAAGGACAAGGCTCGCGGCAACACCGATTTCTATGCCTGCGGGCCTGACAATAACCAGGGCGCCGATCAGGCCTGCCACCGTCGCCGCCCAACGGCGCACCCTAACGATCTCGCCAAGAAACAATGCCGCCCCGATGGTGGCGAACAGGGGGGTGGTGAAGCTAAGCGCCGTCGCTTCGGCAATCGGCATCATGGAAACGGCGGTGAACCAGCAAAGCATCGCCGACAAACCGATGATCGAACGAAAGGCATGCAAGGGCAGGCGGTCCGTCTTCATGCCTTTGAGTCCGACCCGCATAAACCACGGCAACATGAAAAAGAGGCCGAACAGGTTGCGGAAAAATGCCATCTCGAAAGGATGCAGGGAGCCCGATAATTTCCTGATCACTGTCGTCAAGGCCGCAAAACTGGCGGCGGCGAGGACCATCCACAACGCGCCGCGCAAGGGGCCCAGAGGTCCCGACTTATCGTTTTTACCCCCTTGCGACACTTCATATTCTGCTGCCATGGGCGACAGACTATGGTGCGTCTATCCCCTTGACCACCCCCGTTTCAACATGGCCGCCTTGCGCCAGCGGAGCGGGCGGAACATAATCTGTAAAATTATTCAACTTGGGGAGACTCTCTTGCAAAAACCACTCTGGCAGCCAGACGACAAACGCATCCGCGACACCAACATCAGCGCCTTCATGGCCGCTGTCGCGGAAGACTGGAATGTCACCCTCAGGGATTTTGACGAGCTGTATGATTTTTCGATCACGGAATTAGATAAATTCTGGCTCTCCCTTAAGGACTTCGGCGGCGTTATCGCCGAAACCTGGGGTGAGCGGGTTCAGGAAAATCCCGGTCAGATGCCAGGCACCCGGTTTTTCCCCGATGCCCGTTTGAGCTTCGCCGAAAACCTGCTGCGCAGGCGCGACAACGGCGAAGCCATCGTCTTTCGCGGCGAAGACAAGGTTGAACGCCGCCTGACATACGGCGACCTGTACGACCAGGTCTCCGTGCTGCGTCAGGCCCTGATCGATGCGGGTATTGTTTCGGGCGATCGGGTTGGCGCCTACCTGCCGAACATGCCCGAAGCCATCATCGCCATGCTGGCAGCGACGTCGCTGGGGGCGATCTGGTCATCATGCTCACCGGACTTCGGCGTCAAAGGCGTGCTCGACCGCTTCGGCCAGATCGAGCCGAAGGTCATTTTCGCCGCAGAGGGCTATCACTACAACGGCAAGACCCATGACTGTCTGGAAAAGCTGGGTGAAATCGTTAGCGCTTTACCAAGCGTCGAGAAAACTGTGGTTGTTTCTTACACCCGTACCGCGCCGAGTCTCGATGGCGTGCGCGACGGGCAATGGCTTGACGATTTCACTGCCGCCTATCAAGCCTGCGATATCGACTTCGAGCGCTTCGCATTCAACCACCCGCTTTATATTATGTATTCATCGGGGACCACCGGCGCGCCCAAGTGCATCGTCCACGGTGCCGGTGGCTCTTTGCTACAGCACATAAAAGAGCACCAACTCCACTGTGACATCAAACCCGGCGACCGGGTCTTCTACTTCACCACTTGCGGCTGGATGATGTGGAACTGGCTGGTCACGGCGCTGGCCTCCCAAGCGACGCTTATTCTTTATGACGGATCGCCGTTCTATCCCGACGGCAATGTCCTTTTTGATTATGCCGACGCGGAAAAGATGACCCTGCTTGGCACTTCGGCCAAATTTATCGACGCCGCCATCAAAGCCGAACTGGAACCGGCCAAGACCCATAATCTCGACAGCGTACGCCTGCTTTGCTCGACCGGATCGCCGCTCGCCCCGGATGCCTTCGGCTGGGTTTACGACCATATCAAGGCCGATGTTCATCTCGCCTCCATCGCCGGTGGCACCGACCTGATGGGCTGCTTTATGCTCGGCAATCCGACCGGGCCCGTGTGGAAGGGCGAAATTCAGACCCGGGCGCTGGCCATGGCGGTCGATGTTTTCGATGACGAGGGCAACTCCCTACGCGGTGAGAAAGGCGAACTGGTCTGCACCAAGCCGTTTCCGTCCATGCCCATCGGCTTCTACAAGGATGATGATGGCTCAAAATACCACAGCGCCTATTTCGAGCGTTTCGACAATGTCTGGTGTCACGGCGATTATGTCGAGATCACCGAACACGGCGGCGTCATCATCTATGGCCGTTCGGATGCCACCCTGAATCCGGGCGGGGTCCGAATTGGCACGGCGGAGATTTACCGACAGGTCGAAAAATTACCCCAGGTGGTCGAAGCCATCGTCATCGGCCAGCAATGGGATAACGATGTCAGGGTGGTGCTGTTTGTTGTTCTGCGCGACGGCGTCACCCTTGACGACGACCTGATCAAACTGATCCAAACGGAAATCCGCGCCAACTGCACGCCGCGCCACGTGCCTGCCAAAGTCATTCAAGTGAGTGATATCCCGCGCACCAAATCGGGCAAGATCACCGAGCTTGCGGTCCGCGACATCATCCACGGCCGTGACGTCAAAAACATGGAAGCGCTGGCCAACCCGGACGCGCTGGAGCTGTTCCGTGACGTGGCGGAGCTTCAGGATTAGGGTTTACCGACAACAGCGGCGAAGCGGGCCTGGGTTTCTTTCGCCTCGGCGATCAGCCAGTCCCTGAAGGCGATAATCTTGGGGCGCTTAGCTGAGGCCTTGGGGTAGACGGCGCTATAGACATGATGGGCCTTCAGATCGATATGGAAAGGCTTGATCAGTAACCCCGCAGCAAGATCGTCGGCGATCAGTACCGAACGACCAAGAGCCACGCCTTCACCGGCGACGGCGGCTTGCTGCACCAGATAAGAGTGAGAAAACGACGGTCCGCGCGAAACATCAATGTCGCCGACTCCTGCGGCATCCATCCACACACCCCAGTCATCCCGCATGTCATCATGCAACAAAGGAAAGCGGGCAAGGTCGGCGGGGCTGTCCAGGGGGCCGAACTTTTCCAGCAACGACGGGCTGAGCGCCGGAAGCAGGGTTTCTTCCATCAACAGAACCACTTCCATTCCCGGATAGGCTCTGGCGCCGTATCTTAGCGCCATATCAAACCCGCCTGAGGTGAAATCGGCGATCTGATCGGAGGTCGAGATCCGCACATCGATGTCCGGATGGAGGACGCGAAATTTGCCGATTTTCGGTACCAGCCACGACGCGGCAATGGAATCCAAGGTGCTGAGCGTCAAAACCCCAGCCTGGTCGCGCTCGTACAAGCGCTCCACGGAACTGGCGATAATATCGAAGGCGTTGCCCAAATCCGGATAGAGCGCCTGCCCCTCATCGGTCAGCAACAGCGAGCGATTGACCCGACGAAACAGGGCCATGCCGAGAGTTTCCTCCAACCCCTTGACCTGATGGCTGATCGCCGCCTGGGTGACGTTCAGTTCCGTCGCCGCGCGGGTAAAGCTGAGATGCCGGGCGGCGGCCTCAAAAGCCTTCAGGGAATTAAGTGGGGGCAATCGTCTGGCCATGATTTTAACCTCAAAAACTTAATGTAGGTGTATCGATACAATTCTAAGATTTAAGTATAAACGACTGTTATTCCCTATTTATATGCTAAATATTAAAATATTACGATAAGTTTTTCTAATCTAAATATGAGAAAAGATCGTTTGTGGTCAGGCCTTGAAGCGGATATTTATTAGCTCATCAATTACTGATGAACCCACAAGCCCATAGGAGGAAGCCATGACAACGACAACCTTGAAAACCCGCAACCATGCAATGGCGACCAGCGTCTTCGAACGCCTCGCCATTTCCATCGAGACCGCGCCCGAACGCCTTCTGGTTTCTCTTTTCACCTGGCAAACCCGAATCAGCGACCGCCGCCACCTGCGGGGGCTCGATAATCGAATGCTGGTTGATATCGGGCTCAATAGAGCAGATGTTGAGCGCGAAGCTGGGAAACCCTTCTGGCAATCATAAGGCCAACATGAATACTCTTTTGCTCTATGCGGGAACCGTACTGATTTGGGGCTCGACCTGGCTGGCCATCAAATACCAGCTGGGTCTTGTCGCGCCTGAACTGTCAATCGCCTACCGCTTCGCCCTCGCCGCCGTCATATTGATAACCTACTGCCTGGCGACATCCAAGCGTATGCGCTATAGCCTCAGGGACCATTTGGGCATGGCGCTGCTCGGACTGTTTTTATTTTCGGCCAACTATTTCGTCTTTTATCTGGCGACCTATGAGCTGACCACCGGGCTCATCGCCGTTGTCTTTTCCGGTATTGTCGTCACCAACATTATTTTTGGCGCCTTGTTCCTGGGCAACCCGATACGCCCCCGCGTCGCACTGGGCGCGGCTTTTGGCATTGCCGGACTGGCGACAGTGTTCTGGCCGGAAATTCAGAACTTCGATATGGCCAATCAAGGCTCGCGGGGGCTGATGCTTTCCATTGCCGGGACGATCCTGGCGTCGATCGGCAATATGGCCTCGGCGGCGAACCAGCGCCGTGGCCTGCCGGTTCTTCAGGCCAATGCATACGGTATGACATACGGAGCGCTCTTTATGTTTGGCGTCGCGCTGATCGACGGCCAGCCCTTAATCTTTGATACCTCGCTGCTTTACGTCGGATCGCTTCTATATCTGGCCCTGTTCGGTTCTGTCTTTGCCTTTGGCTTTTATCTAACATTGCTGGGACGCATCGGTGCCGACAAGGCAGCCTACGCGACAGTCCTGTTCCCGCTGATTGCGCTCGGCCTGTCAACGGTGTTCGAGGGTTATCAGTGGTCAGCGACAGCCATCATCGGTATGGTGCTGGTGCTTTTTGGCAATATCCTTGTATTGAGCCGCAAGCGCCGCCAGATAAATATAGAAGCAGCAGCCTGATATAAAAGAAAACCGAGCCATGTCGCCAGCCTTTAGCCGTAACCCGACCGTTCTGATTCTCGCCGCCGCTCTGGTCATCAGCCTGAGCATGGGCATTCGCTCGACCTTCGGTTTGTTCCAGGGGCCGATGACCATGGAGCTTGGTTTCGGGCGCGAATCATTCGGTTTCGCCATGGCCATTCAGCAATTGATGTGGGGCCTGTTCCAGCCAGTTTGCGGCATGGTTGCCGACCGCTACGGCAGTGGCCGCGTGATCATCGCAGGCGCAGTTGTCTATGCCGCTGGCCTGTATGTAATGGCCGGGGTCGAAACTCCGCTGGGCCTGAATATCGGCGCCGGCTGGATGGTCGGCTTCGGCATGGCGGCGGCAAGCTTCTCCGTCGTTCTGGGCGCGCTGGGACGGATGGTGCCCCCGGAGCGTCAATCCACCGCCTTCGGCCTAGCCAGCGCTGGCGGCTCCTTCGGCCAGTTTGTCATGGCCCCAATCGGTCAGCAGGTTATCGAAAATCAGGGCTGGTCCGGTGCCCTGGTCATCCTGTCCATCGTGGCTTGCGCCATCGTCATCTCGGCTGCGGTGTTGCAAAGCAAGGCCAGCGACAGCGCAAGCGTTAATGCCAGTGGCCTTGCCATGGCCGAACAAAGCATGCTCGACGCTATTTCCGAGGCCACTGCCAACCACAGTTACCGATACCTGACCCTGGGCTTTTTTGTTTGCGGTTTTCAGGTCTCCTTCATGACCATCCATCTTCCCGCTTATTTGCAAGACGCCGGCATGGCGGCGTCGACCAGCGCCATTGCCCTGGCCTTGATCGGCTTTTTCAACATTATCGGCACCTATACGTTCGGTGTTCTGGGAGCCCGGTTCCCCAAGAGATTTCTGCTCAGTTTGTTGTATTTTTTCCGCGCCATCTTCGTCTTGCTGTTTTTAATTTTCCCGATCAGCGAAATATCCGTTTACCTGTTTTCCGCGTCCATGGGCTTGTTGTGGCTGGGAACGGTACCGTTGACCAGTGGGCTGGTGGCGCAAATTTTTGGCCCCAGGTATATGTCGACCTTGTTTGGCCTCGTGTTCCTAAGCCACCAATTGGGTAGTTTTATTGGCGTTTGGATGGGCGGCTACCTGTATGACACGACCGGGTCGTATGATGGTATCTGGTACGGCTCGGTGGTCCTTGGCCTTGCCGCCGCCCTGTTGCATTTGCCTATTTCAGAGCAGCCATTGCAACGCTCAGAGGCTCGAATTTAGTGCGCGGCTATTTTGGCATCGGTGTCGAGGGCATTTCAAAGGCGATGAATGTCGGCTCGATATTTCGCACCGCCCACGCCTTTGGCGCTGGCTTCGTTTTTACCGTCGATGCCTCGTACGCGACGGTTGAAGGCGGGCGGGCCGATACGTCAAGCGCCCTGGGCCACACGCCATTTTACGAATTCCCCGATATAGACGCCTTGGTCCTGCCGCAAAAATGCGCCCTGGTTGGCGTCGAACTGACGCCGGATTCTATCGACCTGCCAAGCTTTCATCATCCCAGTCGGGCCGCCTATATTCTGGGGCCGGAACGCTCGTCCCTGTCCCCTGAAATGACCGAGCGCTGCGCATTCGTGATCAAGATTCCCATGCAGTTCTGTGTCAACGTTTCCATTGCGGCGGCCATTGTTATGTATGACCGGGTACAGAGTCTGGGACGTTTCCAGCGCCGCCCACAAAGACCGGGCGGACCCGATACGCCCTTGGCCGAGCCCGTTTTCGGCGCGCCACAATTTCGCACCAAGGCCAAAAAGTTTTTATCCCACCCACCGCTGGACGTGCATCCCCGTGAAGATGATGAAGATTAGGCCGCGTTCATAAAATCGGTGGCGCGAATGACCCCGACCGGTTCGCCAGCGGCATTAACGACGACTGGCTCGATCACATTTTCCAGCGAACGTCGGGCGGCGTCATCAAAAAGTCCCAGGTGATCAAGCACAGCGGCCATCGCCACATCGCTTGCCCGCCTTGCGCCATCGTCAATCTTTAGCGCGATTCCCAGACCCAGCCCCGGCAACATCGCACCGTGAACGCCTTCCGCCCCGGTCTTGACCAGGGCCGGACCGTTCGCACCGTTTATCGTCGCCTCGATGACAAGCGTATCAAAACGACGATGACCGGCGACCATCAATGGATGAGCCTGGATTGCTGCGGTAATACGCCGCACCGCTGCCGCCCGATGCGGTGGCAAAACATCGGGGTTGGCCATTTTTGCGAAGCCCCGGGCCATGGCTTCAAGGGGCATGGCGATCACCGGAATACCGCAGCCGTCCCGTCCCCTTGGCGCAGCGGACAGATCAACAGCGCCCATTTCCTCAAGAATTTTAATCATCCTGCGCTGGACCGGATGTTCAGGCCCGATGTAACCTTGCGTCGACTCGCCCATATGAAGGGCCGTGGCAAGAAACCCGGCATGCTTTCCTGAACAGTTGTTATGGGTACGGGTTAATTCAGTACGTTCGCGTATCAGGCTTTCGTTAACCGTTTCCTCTACCGATCCCATCGCCCCGCATTCCAGGTCCGCCGGGCTTATTTTCATGCGCGCCAGCCACGCCTCGACGACCTTCAGGTGTTCGGATTCCGAACTGTGTGATGAACAGGCTATGGCCAATTCCTGTTCGCTGACAGCAAAATGATCGGCTGCGCCGGTTTCAACAAGAGGCAGCGCCTGCATCGCTTTAATGGCTGAACGCGGCAATACCGGCACGCCGATATCGCCCCACGATGCAACGAGCTCACCGGCGCCATTAACAATGGTGACAGCGCCACGGTGACGGCTTTCTACGCCATCGCCACGAGTCACTTCGACCAATACCGGATTATGTCTTTTCATTTCCATAGGTGACGCCTATTTGCCACCTTATGAGGGGCTTGGCAAGGGCTGCCTGCGGGGTTATCACTATCAATCATGAAAATATTCAACCTCCTCTTTTTGACCTTAAGCGTCGTGCTGTTTTTGCCCGCAGCCACGCTCGCCCAGAATTCCAGCCTGATTGACGTCTTTGGCGACTGGAGCGCCTTCGCACAAAAACAAGACGGCAAGCCTGTCTGTTATATCGGTAGCGAACCTGTTAAATCCGCCGGCAACTATTCCAAACGCGGTGACGTTCTGTTTCTGGTCACCCACCGCCCCGCCGACAAAGCCAATAGCGTCATCAATTTTCAGGCTGGCTACACTTTTAAAACCGGGACCGATGTAAAATTGTTTATTGGCGATGCGACCTTTTCCCTGTTTACCGATGGCGGGGATGCCTGGGCGCTGGATTCCAAATCCGACAAGGCCATTGTTCTGGCCCTGATCAAGGGGGCGAAAATGATTCTCAAAGGAACCTCGGCGCGCGGCACCAAAACTACGGATACGTTTTCCCTAAAAGGTTTCACCGCCGCCTTCAAGGCCGCCAGCAAAGCCTGTAAACTGTAACCAATTCCTAATTTTTCCTTGGTTTCTGAGCGAAAGCCGCTATATCAAGCCGGTGATGACAACCACCGACAGCCACAAACTATCCTTGCTTGGACTCGACCGCGCCGAACTGACCAGTGCCCTTGAAGGCATTGGCGAGAAGCCGTTCCGCGCCAAACAGCTTTGGCACTGGATTTATTACCAAGGCGAGACCGACTTCGCCCGTATGACGACCATCGCCAAGCCCCTGCAAGCCAAGCTGGCCGAACATTTCATCGTCGATCGCCCAGCTTTAAGCCGCGAGCAGACCTCCAAAGATACGTCGCGCAAATGGCTGCTCAAATTCGATGATGGCAACGAGGCCGAAACTGTCTTCATCCCTGATGATGGGCGCGGCGCGTTGTGCCTATCCTCCCAGGTTGGCTGCACACTGACCTGCACGTTTTGTCATACCGGCACCCAGCGCCTGGTGCGGAACCTGAGCGCCGCCGAAATTGTCGGCCAGATGATGGTGGCCAGGGATTCTTACGGCGAATGGCCCTCGCCCAAGGGGGACCGGCTGCTTTCAAACATCGTTATGATGGGTATGGGCGAACCGCTGTTCAATTACGACAACGTGGCCAAGGCGTTGAAGATCATTATGGACGGCGAGGGTATTTCCATATCCAAACGGCGCATTACCTTATCGACGTCGGGCGTGGTGCCGCTAATCCGCCAATGTGGTGCCGATCTTGGCGTTAATCTTGCCATCAGCTTGCACGCGGTCACCGACGAATTGCGTGACAAGATCATGCCGATCAACAAGAAGTATCCTTTAAAGGAATTGCTTCAGGCCTGTCGCGAATATCCCGGTTCAAACAACGCCCGGCGCATTACCTTCGAATACGTCATGTTGAAAGGGGTTAATGATTCCGCCGCCGACGCCCGTCAACTTGTGCGACTGGTCGAGGGCATCCCGGCCAAATTTAACCTGATCCCCTTCAACAAGTGGCCGGGTGCTGAATTTGAATGCTCCGAACCCTCCACCATGCGGCGGTTTTCCAAAATTCTCAACGATGGCGGCTTTTCGGCCCCGATCAGGGTGCCGCGCGGCCGCGATATTCTGGCCGCCTGCGGGCAATTGAAATCCGCCAGCGAACGCGAAAAGCTGTCCCGGTTGAAAGCCCGCCTGGCTTCCGGTATTGCAGACGATCATCACCTTTCTTGAATTTTCGTTCTAGAATTGCTATCCTATCGTTTATTCGAAAGGATTCTTAAATGGCCAGACAGAAAGAATTCGACCACGGCGACGTCGTTAACAAGGCGGTTGACGTTTTCTGGAGCAAGGGATACGAGGCGACATCGATCCAGGATCTGGTTGATGCCATGGGTATCAACCGTGGCTCCATCTACGCCACTTTCGGTGACAAAGCCGGTCTGTTCGAAGCCGCCCTTGATCACTATCTGCCTGCGACCCTGGCACAACGCGTGATTGACAATGCCCAAAGCGGTGATCCACGGCAAACACTAGAGGCCTTTTTTTATGAACTTGTGAACAACAGTGCGGCCCCCGGCGGGCGGCGTGGTTGCCTGATCACCAATACCCTGAACGAATTGTGCGCCAATAACGACAAACTGGCTATCGTGCTGGGGTCCCGCCTGCGCGCCTTTGAAGATGCCTTCGAAACCCTGATCCGGCGTGGTCAGGAAACCGGAGACTTCGCACCATGGAAAGAATCCCGCCCGCTGGCCCGTTCGCTGATTGCCACCGTTCAGGGTATTCAAAGCGTCGCCAAACTGGCCCCGGGTTACGGGACAATCCGCGATATCGCCGATGTCGCCCTGGCCAATCTGGACTGACTTCTTTTCTGTTCACGTTTACTTGAACGCTCATTCAAACTAATTGACACCCCAGAATCATTCCTCTAATCATGCTATATATTGGAACGTTCGTTCTAATTATTGTTCAACCTGATAACCGGAGGCCAGCATGGCGACTTTCGACGTTTACAACCCCAATAATGGCCCCGAAGGATCGCGCGAGGACATGTTGGCGGTTCAGGAAAAATACGGCTTCATGCCTAATATTTATGGTGTTTTTGCCGAATCACCCGCCGTCATCAAGGCTTATCTGGCACTGACCAACCTGCTCAATTCAGGTTCGTTCAGTCCCGCCGAACAACAGTTAATGTTGCTCACCGTCAGCGCCCTCAACGGCTGTGAATACTGTGTCGCCGCCCACACCATGGTCGGCAAGATGTCTCACTTGGACGACGCCATCATCGAGGCGGTGCGCAACGGTTTGCCGATTCCCGATGCGCGCATGGCGGCACTGCATCACTTCACCCGGCAGCTTGTTGAAAAACGTGGCTGGCTCGATGAAAGTGAAGTCGATAATTTCATTGCCGCCGGATTCAGCAAGGCTCAGGTTTTTGAAGTGGCGCTGGCCAATTCCATCAAGACCTTAAGCAACTACATCAACCACATGGCCGACACACCGCTCGACGAAGCGATGGAGCCCTTTGCCTGGAAGAAAGACCAGGCCAAAGTCGCCTGAACGAACCCCTGTTAGCCCTCCCCGCTCTGCGTCATTGCCCCCCACACAGAGCGGGTTTTTTATTTTGTAAAAGATGATATAACCCAGTCATGATCGCATCGCCCCCGCACAAAGAATTGATTCTCGTCGCCGACCCCATGTGTTCCTGGTGCTGGGGGTTTGCCCCTGCGGTCAGTGCCATTCGTCAGCGTTACGGCGATACCTTAGCCATCACCCTCGTCGTCGGCGGCCTGCGCGCCGGTAATGACAAAATCATGGACGCGGAGGCTAAAAATTATATCCGCCACCATTGGCAAGAGGTCAACAAGGCGTCGGGACAGCCGTTCGACTTTGACTTCTTCGAACGCGACGACTTTACCTATGATACCGAACCGGCCTGTCGGGCCTGCGTCACCGTGCGCGGCATCAAGCCCGCGGCAACGCTCAATTATCTGGAATTGCTGCATAAGAGTTTCTACGCCAACAATCAGGATATTACCGACACCTCCGTGCTCGCCTCCCTGGCGGTCAGCCTGGGCATTGATGCTGAGCATTTTACCAAAGTATTCCAATCCGAAGAGGCACGCGCCGCCACCTTCAATGATTTTCAGGTCGCCCGCAATCTTGGGGTCACCGGGTTTCCGACCCTTGTCGCCGTTGACAAAGCGGCGGACGAAGACAGTGAGAACCAGTACGCATACCTGACGGTCGGCTATCGCCCCTTCGAAGCCCTGGAGCCGATCTTAGAAGAATGGGTCGGTGCGTCGCAAAGCGCTTAAGTTGCGGGTCACCATCCGTTGCAGCGTTCCCATACTTCGACTATTTCCCCGCTATCATCATCAATAACGTGATAGGCGCCGTAGGCGGCTGACGTCATGCAGGCGTGATTGACAAATACGCGCACAAGGCTGCCAATCGGCAGACGATCATAGGGAAGGCTCGAGCTGCCTAAGGCCGTGATATGACCATGTTCCTGGTTGACCGTGCTCACCGCAACGCCGGGGATCAACGCGCCGGTGCCAGCCTCGGCCAATAAACCGTATCCGCAATCGCCGCTAAGGGCCGCCGTCGAACGGTCTTTCGACAACGACAGTCCGCCGGCGTCGATCAGCACCTTGCCGCCGTCCAATTCTGGCCTGTGGGCAATGACGCTGGCCAACACACTGACGGCCATATCGCCCGTTCCGCAAGATCCGATGCCCGCCTGAAAAAGATCGCCGAACATGTAGACTCCGGGGCGGGTCTCGGTGACACCGTCCAGATTGCGGGCGAATCTTGCCGTCGGTGTCGAACCGACGCTAACCACCGGGCAGTCAATGCCAGCCGATCGAATACGGTCCCCAGCATCGACGGCGGTGGTGCGTTCAACTTCTGCCAGATCGGCCATTTCCTCTGACGTGCGACAGTCATAGGAATGCCCGGCGTGGGTCAGCACCCCCATGAACGTCACCCCGGAAGATTGCTCCAGCAGTCGGGCAACCTCGATAACGGCAGGTTCCGTGGGAAGCATGCCGCCGCGCTCATCACCGCAATCGATTTCGACCAGCACCGACAGACCCCGGCCTTCATCGGCAATGGCCCGTGCCGCGACGCCATTATCGGTAATGACTTTTAAATTCGCGCCCGCCGCCACCAGGGCGTTGGCCCGTTTGATCTTTGCCGGGGCCAGGCCGACGGCGTAGGTGATATCGGAAAGCCCCTTACCGTGAAAGTATTCGGCTTCTTTCAGGGTTGAAACCGTGATGCCGCCTGCGTTCCCAGCCGTTGCGATACGCGCCACCTCGATCGACTTCGCCGTTTTCATATGTGGGCGAAGGTCTGCGCCCAACCCTTTAACGTGCTGGCTCATGGCCTGGGCATTGGCCTTCAAACGACCACGGTCGAGGATCAGGGACGGCGTGTCGAGATCGCGTAGATTCATCGGAATTTTCCTTCTCTTTAAGGGTTCGCCGGTGGCGAGTGTATGTTTCCAGGACGGGCTTGCCCACCTTCAATTTTGGCCCTATTGTGCGCGCCCACCCAAGCCCCATTTTCTTGAAGGTAAAAGCACATGAGCGCCGCTATCAAAAAAGTCGTCCTGGCCTATTCCGGTGGACTGGATACTTCCGTCATTCTTCGCTGGTTGCAAGACACCTACCATTGCGAGGTCGTCACCTTTACCGCCGACCTGGGGCAGGGTGAAGAAGTCGAACCAGCCCGGGCCAAGGCCGAGATGATGGGCATCAAGGAAATCTACATTGAAGATCTTCGTGAAGAATTTGTCCGCGATTATGTCTTCCCGATGTTTCGCGCCAATGCGCTTTACGAAGGCACATACCTGCTTGGCACGTCCATCGCCCGGCCACTGATCGCCAAACGGCAGATCGAGATCGCCGCGGAAGTCGGCGCCGACGCTGTTTCCCATGGGGCCACCGGCAAAGGCAACGATCAGGTCCGCTTCGAACTTGGCTATTACGCGCTGAACCCGGACATCAAGATTATTGCGCCGTGGCGTGAGTGGGATTTGAATTCCCGCACCAAGTTGATCGAATACGCCGGCCTGCATCAAATTCCAGTGCCCAAAGACAAGCAGGGCGAGCCGCCCTATTCCGCCGATGCCAACCTTTTGCATATCAGTTGCGAAGGCAAGGCCCTGGAAGACCCATGGGTCGAAGCACCCGAAGACGTTTACACCCGTTCCGTTTCTCCCGAAAACGCACCGAACACACCGACCATTATCGAAATCGATTTTGAGCGGGGCGACCCGGTCGCCATCGATGGCATCAAGATGAGCCCGGCGACGCTGCTGACCAAGCTCAACACGTACGGCGGCGACAACGGCATCGGCAGGAAGGACATCGTCGAGAACCGTTTCGTCGGCATGAAGTCGCGCGGCATTTACGAAACACCCGGCGGCACCATTCTGCTTGAAGCCCGGCGCGGCATGGAAAGCATCACCCTGGATCGCAACGCGGCACACCTGAAAGACGAGATGATGCCGCGCTACGCCGAAACCATCTACAACGGTTTCTGGTTCGCCCCCGAGCGAATCATGATGCAGGCCGCCATCGACAAAGCATCCGAAGTGGTCACGGGCACGGTCCGGGTCAAACTCTACAAAGGCACAGTCGCCGTCATCGGCCGCAAGTCACCGATGAGCCTGTATGATGAAGCCATCGTCACGTTTGAGGAAGACGACGTCTACGACCAACACGACGCCGAGGGCTTCATTAAGCTGAACGCGCTTCGCTTAAGGCTTGGAAAACGCTTGAAGGGTTAGAACTGGTCGACCCTGTCGATCAGGGCCTGTTTTTGTTGTGGGTCCAGGAAAGAGGCCTTGAACGAATTGCGGGCGAGCCTTCGTAACGCATCTTGCGTCAAATCCAGCGCCTCCTGCACGGCCACATAATTCTCGTTTATGTAACCGCCAAAATACGCCGGGTCGTCGGAATTGACTGTCACCAGCAGGCCCTTTTCCATCATTGTTTTCAAGGGATGGTCCTTCATCTCCTTAACCACCCTCAACTTCAAATTCGATAACGGGCACACGGTCAGGGGCATTCTGGCGTCGGCCAATCGCCTGACCAGGCCTGCGTCCTCGAGCGCACGGTTGCCATGATCGATGCGCGACACTTTCAGCACATCCAGGGACTGGCGGATATAGTCGGGCGGCCCTTCCTCGCCAGCATGGGCGACACACAGGAATCCTTCACCCCTGGCCCGCTCGAAAACCTCCCTGAACTTGGGCGGTGGATGGCCGATTTCAGTAGAATCAAGGCCGACACCGATGATGGTGTCCTTGAACGCAAGCGCCTGATCCAGTGTTTCCATGGCTGATTCCTGATCCAGATGCCGCAAAAAACACATGATCACCTTCGAGGTGATGCCGAACTTTTTCTCTCCATCGGACAAGGCCTTATGGATGCCTTCAAATACTGTGGGAAAAGGGATGCCGCGCCCGGTGTGAAGCTGGGGATCGAAGAAAATTTCCGTATGCAGGACGTTCTGTCGGTGACACTTTTCCAGATAGGCCCATGTCAGATCGTAAAAATCCTGCTCGGTTTGCAAGGTATCCGCGCCCTGAAAGTAAATATCGAGAAAATCCTGAAGATTGCCAAAATCATAGGCGGCCCTGGTTTCCTCAACGCTCCCGTAAGGCAGGGCGATATCGTTCCTCGCGGCCAACGCGAACATAAGTTCGGGTTCCAGCGTGCCCTCAATATGCAAGTGAAGTTCGGCTTTGGGCAGCCGAGAAATGAAATCTGTCATGGCGTTCATGATTTAATGTAGCATGTCCTTTCCAGGGACAAGGGTAAAAATAACAAAGGCGATCTGGTCGTGACAACAATTACGAAGCTCTTTGACGAGGCGACAATCGCCTTGCGGATAGAGGAATTGGCGAAGGAAATCGGAGACACCCTTAAAGGTGAATTCATCATCATCGGCTTGCTTAAAGGAAGCTTCGTTTTCGTCGCCGATTTGATCCGCGCCCTCGACCATTCCAGCGTGTCGCCAGAGGTTGATTTTATCTGGCTGAGTAGCTACGGCCTGACCAAAGAAAGCTCCGGTACCGTGGAACTAATCGGGAAATTACCCGCGGACATCGCCGGTAAACACGTCCTGCTGGTCGACGATATCATCGATACCGGCCTGTCTCTGGCTTACGCCATCGAACTGCTTCTGAAGGAAGGTGTGTCCGGGATTTCGACCTGCGTGATGATCGACAAACCGTACCGCCGGGAAATTGATCTGTCCGTTGATTTTACGGGCTTCGACGTTGATGATGTTTTTATTGTTGGATACGGCATCGATTTTGCGGGTAAATACCGGCAACTTCCCTACATCGGCACTGTCGATTAACATCCTTTTTTGATTGTATATGGTTCAGGAGGCAATAATTTTGGTCAAAGTCCTTTTCATCTGCCTTGGCAATATCTGTCGCTCGCCCACCGGCGAAGGAGTTTTCCGCGCCCTGGTCGAGGCAGAGATTTTAAGCGACAGCATCTCCATCGATTCGGCAGGCACGGCGGCTTACCATATAGGCGAGCCGCCAGATCCGAGATCCCAGGCCGCCGCCCTCAGACGGGGCATCGACATAAGTCAACAACAAGCCCGCCGGGTTCGCGCCGACGATTTTGAAAAATTCGATTACCTACTGGCCATGGATCACGACAATCGCCGCAACCTACTGGACATCTGCCCACCCGGCTTTGAGCAAAAGATTCACCTGATGCTGGATTTCGCCGATGGCAGTAAAGAGCAAAGCGTTCCCGACCCTTATTACGTCGGCGGCGATGGTTTCGAGGTTGTCCTCGACCTCATCGAGAACGCTTCACAGGGCTTACTTGAAGATATCCGCGCCAAACACTTGTGAAAAATTAACCAAATCCTCTTAGTTTTGTTATAACGTGAGAGATGACCCAAAGATCGATCACGGCTGTAATCGCGATGGCGTTTCTATTGGCAATATCCAACGCCTCTATGCTTTCCGACATCCGGGACGGGTCGATTCGTCTTGTCCGCCATGACGGCTCTGCCCACGCCGCGCCGAGTGCCGCACAGCAAAAAGCGCGCGATCGGCTCGGCAAACAACATCAGCTCCTTAAAAAAATGCATGTCGACCAATCACAGTTGACGGTGCGGCAACAAAACCTGAAGAAACAACTTTTACAACGCCAGAGCACCCGGTCTCGGCAACTCCAAATCCAGACCCGGCAGCGCCGACTTCCGGCCCAATAACCTCTTCCCCTCTTTTTACTTCTTAGCGGATACCATCCTGCAAAATAAAATTGGCAACATCATAGAAACCATTACCGGGGTCCGAGTCTTAAGCCTGGCACCCTTAAACGGTGGCTGTATTGGCGATGTGTACGCGGTGACATTAAAGGGCGCGGACACCCTCGTCGCCAAAGTCGGTCAAACGGGTAGCGGGCTTAAGCTTGAAGGCATGATGCTGCGCTATCTAGCCCGGCATTCCGCATTACCGGTGCCGGACGTGCTCCACGCCGATGACACGTTGCTGTTGATGACGTGGCTTCCAAACGACGGGGCTTTGAATGATGAGGCGCAAATTCATGCCGCCGATCTTCTCGCCGCCCTGCACAACGTCAGCGCCGACACGTTTGGTTTTGAGTGCGACACGGTAATCGGCGGCTTGCATCAACCCAATCCGCAAAACAAGAGCTGGCTTGATTTCTTCGCACGGCACCGGCTACTTGAAATGGCGCATCAGGGCGTGGACGCAGGACGCCTTCCTGGCAATTTTATGAAACGCATAGAAACCTTCGCCGGACATCTGGGACGCTGGCTCACGGAGCCCCCCCGGCCCTCGCTTATTCACGGCGACATGTGGGGCGGCAACGTGTTGGTCGCAAACGGGCGCATTACCGGCTTCATTGATCCTGCGCTTTATTTCGCCGATCCGGAAATTGAACTCGCTTTCAGCACCTTGTTTTCCACTTTCGGCGATGCCTTCTTCTCTCGCTACAATGAACACCGGCCAATAGCGCCAGGGTTTTTCGAGCAGCGTCGCGACCTGTACAATCTATACCCGCTGCTTGTCCACGTGCGCCTGTTCGGAGGCTCCTACGTCGGTTCTCTCGACGGTATTTTAAGAAAGTTTGGCTTTTAAATGACACCCTCCCAACCACCCCGCCTGGTCATTTTCGATTGTGACGGCGTTCTCGTCGATTCCGAATTAATTTCCAACCGTATCCTCGCCAAAGGTTTGAGCGCGCATGGCCTGAGAATTTCGCCCGAGCAATGCAGGCGGCGCTTTACCGGAATTTCCATGGCCTCCGTCAGGGCAAAAGTGGAAAGGGATCTGGGCCACGCACTTGCGCCGGATTTCGAAGCAGAAATCCGCGCCCTTGATATCAAAGTCTTCGAAAAAGAGCTCAAACCCGTCACCGGTATTGCCGAGGCGCTCAGCAACATTCCCGTTCCGGTTTGCGTCGCTTCTTCGGGTTCGCCGGAAAAAATTAACCATTCGCTGCGCATCACCGGCCTCGCCGATGCCTTCGGTGAGAACCTTTTCAGCGCCGCCATGGTCGCTAACGGCAAACCGGCTCCTGACCTGTTCAATTTGGCGGCCCTGCGCATGGCGACGCCACCAGAACACACCGTAGTCATTGAAGACAGCGTTGCCGGCGTCATTGCCGCAGGGCTGGCCCACATGCCGGTGTTCGGGTTTTCCGGCGCTTCTCATGCCAAAGACGATGCCGGTTACCAGGAAAAGCTGACCGACGCCGGGGCTGACGTTGTTTTCGATGACATGAGCCGGTTGGCGGAGCTACTCGGGTTTTAATCCCAGCGCGTATTCGGCCAGGGTTTCGTAATGCGCGCCCTGGCGACCCAGATGGCTGCGGAACAGAACGAATTTATTGACGGCGAAGGGCGGTGTTTGCAATCCCCCGTGATCGGCCAGCCAGGCGACCGCCTTACCTTTCGGAGATTTCCTGACCCGGGCCAATGTGACATGCGGGGTATATTTTCGCCGTTCAGGCTCCTGTCCGCTTAAGGCAACGGCGCGTTCAATTTTCCCCTGAAGATGAAGCAAGGCTGGCTCGCCAGGTACCCCGGCCCAGATCGTATGAACCATATGGCTGCGACCAAAAGCTTCGATGCCCGACAAAAAAACTTCGAACGCCGGACTGCGAATGCCGCTTAATGCATCATGGATATCGCCTGCCTGAACCTCGTCAACCTCGCCAATAAAGCGCAGCGTCAGGTGCATGTTTTCCGGGCTGATCCAGTGCGCCCCTTGCAACCCGCCTGCTAAGAGATGGAGTTGCTGACACACATTTTCAGGCAGGGGGATTCCGACGAACAGGCGAATCATAAAACGTACCCTAGTACCAGGTTGTCGAAGCGTTATTGTAACGCCATCCAGGCAGTATCGCCAAGAATGAATAGCTAATGAACAGGGAGTTCAGGGTCAATTCAGCTCACCGCCGCTACAATCCCCAAACGATCAAGGAACTCCCAGCGGCGGTCCGTTTTCCCCTCCCTGACGGGCCGCCGCCCTCTGAGACTCAATCCGGACCTATCCGGTAAAACCAGACATCCCACTACATAAAGTAAACGGCGCGCACACCGCCCAATCGGCGGCTCATGGCCCAACCCGGACTTGTAATTCGATCCAAATGCAGGTTGAGTATGGGGATGTCAAAAGAACTCATAATCAGACCCGCCATTGGGGGTGATCTCGAATCCCTTCTCGATTTGTATAAACATCTCAATCCGGGTGACTCCATGCTCGATCTGAGCTCTGCACGTCAGATTTTCGATCAGTTCTGCGGATACACCGGCAGTGTCATCCTCCTCGGCTTTAGAGACGGGATTATCGCGACAACCTGCACCTTGATTGTCGTCCCCAACTTAACGCGCGGTGGAGCTGCCTATGGTCTCATAGAGAACGTTATCACCGATCCACGATATCGAAAATGCGGTTACGGCAAAGCCATTCTTAGCCAAGCAATATTGGTGGCATGGGCTCACCAGTGTTACAAGGTTATGTTGCTGACGGGTTCCAAAAACCCAGCCACGATAAAATTCTATGGTGCTGTGGGATTTGAGCAAACCAAGACTGGCTTTCAAGTCCGACAAATTCCGCCACGTAAAGAGTAAGCTCAGTTATTATTATGACTGCTTCTGGCCATAAGCTGCCGTAGTAAGGATGTGTGTGGCATCCTTATATAGTGGGTATCTGCATTAACCGGCTAAGCACGACTTAACTCTAGGATAACAAGGTTAGCACGCCGGTATATCCGTAAAGACGGTTATGGGATATTTCGCCGTTGCCGAAGAAACCGACCAACGGCACATCCCCGAAAACATCCCTGAATATTTCAAGTTCCCTGTCTTCGTCGCCGAACATGGAGGGGCCCCGTCCGACACAGCTGTAATAAAGGGCGGCCTGTGGTGGTTTGGCGAGGCGGCCTTTAAGGCTCTCAAGTCTGTTTCGTAAATCGGTTTCGGCGCTCACCGGATCGCGCCGCACGAACAGCAATCGCCCGCCGGATTGCACTTGCTCCCCGATTGCCAGCCAGCCCCGTTCCGGATCGATTCCAACCAGCGCGCGGACCAGATAATCGCCGGTGTCGGAACCTTCTATAGGAAGGGCGGCGTGGATCAGTCCCGCCACTTGTCCCAGATTTTCGGCCAGTTCCTCGCCAATATCTTCCACGAACACATCCAGCGCCGGACGGCCATCCAGGCCAATAATAATGTTATCAATACAATCGGAAATTAGGTGGCTTTCGCCGACCGGTATGCAGCCTTGAGAGTGTGTGGTGAGGATGTCCAGATCGGGGGCAAACATAACCCCCGACAAGCCCCCCTTAGTGACCTTTTCGGCAACCTGATAAAACTGCGCAGAAGAAGATGACAAACCACCAACCAGAAACCCCGACGTTTCGCTCGCCAGATCTTCGATAAGCGACGGCACCAGGGCATTGGACGGATCACCATGGACGACCCCGAAACTGGCTGCTTTGTCGCTGATCCAGCCGAGAACCTCGTCCGGCAGTTCAGCAATACCGCTTTCCATATTCGGCAATATTTGAAAACTGTCCACTGGCAAGGCCATGCCTAATACGGCCAGGGCGGGGCAATCAAAATATTCTCCTCCCCCTTCCTCTGACAGGGCGCAGATACCGGTGCCGACACTGCCAACCCAATGCTCGATACCGGTTTTCTGACGCAAATATGTCAGAATAGACGGCAAATCCTCAGCCAGTTGATCCGTCGCATAGAGAAATCCCAGATTGAATTCCCCGGCCGTCGCACAAAGCCCGTCGGCACATGTTTTGACCACCTGCGCCCAGTCTACTCCCTGCGCGTGAACAACCTTGAACGCCGTCATTGTACTTTAATCCCCCTTAGCATCTCTTTGACGTAAGGAAGAATACCATCAATAACAACCTTTACGCCCTTCGGGTTGGGATGAATGGTGTCTTCCTGGTTCAACGCCGGAATTGCGGCGACGCCTTGCAGAAAAAACGGATAAAGCGCGATACCGTGTTTTTCTGCCAGGCGGGGATAAATGGCGGCAAACGCGCGGCCATAATCCGCACCCAGATTGGGCGGTGCCCGCATGCCGGTCAGTAAAATGGCCAGTCCGCGTTGTTTTAGGCTGGTCACAATAGCGTCGATATTTTTCCCGGTTTCGCCGGGTTCCAGGCCGCGCAAGCCGTCGTTTGCGCCGAGCTCGATAATGACCGCGTCGGCCCCTTCCGATAAAGCCCAGTCGAGCCGCGATAAACCGCCCGCAGAAGTATCACCCGAAACACCGGCGTTGATAATCTCGACATCGAAGCCATCGGCGCTTAATGCGCGTTGCAATTGGCTTGGAAATGCATCGGGCAACATCAAACCGTACCCGGCGCTAAGGCTATCGCCCAACACCACGACGCGTAGCGTCGCCGCGCTCGCCGGGTGGCCCGGTAAAGCAAATGTGAGCAGCACCAACACCATCAACGCATTGACAAAGCCGCTGACGTCGCCATAACGGAGACTGAAAAATCTAGGAAACATCATGACTGAGCATACCGATACGGCCATTAATTTAAACAAGGTCGAGCTTACCCTGACCAGCAATGCTGGCGAGGTCAACATTCTGCGCGGCATTGACCTTGCTATCAAGGCCGGGGAAACCGTCGGTGTCATCGGCCCCAGCGGTTCGGGCAAAACATCCATGTTGATGGTTATCGGCGGCCTGGAAAAAGTCAGCCGCGGCGGCATCACCATCGCCGGGCACGAATTGGGGGGCATGAGCGAGGACGCCCTGGCACTATTCCGCCGAAAGCATGTCGGCATTGTTTTTCAGGACTTCCACTTGGTGCCAACCATGACGGCGCTTGAAAACGCCGCCATGCCGCTGGAATTTGCCGGAAGGGCAGACTCCTTCGAGCGCGCCCGCGCCGAACTGGAAGCGGTTGGTCTGGGACACCGTATCGACCACTATCCGGGTCAGCTATCGGGCGGCGAGCAGCAGCGCGTGGCGCTGGCTCGCGCCTTCGCGCCGGAACCGACAATTCTTCTGGCCGATGAGCCGACCGGCAATCTGGACGGCGACACCGGCCACAAGGTTATGGATCTTCTGTTCAGCCTCAAGGAACGCTGCAATACGACGATGATGCTGGTCACCCACCAGCCGGAACTTGCCGAACGCTGCGCGCGCACAATTGCCATGATTGACGGAAAAATTTCCCATGATGTTTAACATGGAATGGGCACTGGCCTGGTCCATGGCGCGGCGTGAACTGCGCGCCGGTCTGACCGGGTTTCGTATTTTCCTCGCCTGTTTAAGCGTCGGTGTCGCGGCCATCGCTGCCGTTGGAACCATCAGCGCTTCGGTCACCGCCGGTCTTAATGGCGACGCCAGGAACCTTCTTGGCGGCGACGTGGACCTGCGTTTCCACAACCATCCCAACAGCAAAAACCAGGATCGTTATCTGCTGGAAAATTCGGCTGCGCTTTCAAAGACCCTGGAAATGCGCGCCATGGCGAGCCCCACCCAAGGAACAGGCGGCGAGCGGGGCCGTTCACTCATCGAACTGAAGGGTGTCGATGGTTCCTATCCTTTAAGCGGCACCATGCAATTGCAGCCCCCCCTGCCACTTGAAGCGGCGCTTGCCAAACGACCAGAGGGAACTTTCGGCGCGATCGCCGACGCCAATTTACTGAAAAGGCTCGGCCTCAAACTGGGCGACCCTGTCAAAGTCGGCGAGGCAACTTTCACCATCACCGCCACCATCAAAAGCGAGCCGGACCGGGTCGCCAGTGTGCTCAGCTTCGGTCCCCGCCTGATGGTCTCCATGGCAGCACTGGATAGCACCGCCCTGATTCAACCGGGCTCCCAGGTGCATTTCCACACCCGTATACTGCTGGCCGTCGGAACCGACGGCAGCGCATGGCGCACCGGTTTGAACGATACATTCCCCAAGGCCGGTTGGCGGGTCCGCACCCCGGAGGAAGCCGCGCCGGGGATTCGCCGCTTCATCGACCGAATGACACTTTTCCTAAGCTTCGTCGGCCTGACCGCCTTGTTGGTCGGCGGCATCGGCGTGACCAATGCGGTGAGCGGGTATTTGGACGGCAAGACCGCAACCATCGCCACTTTCAAATGCGTCGGCGCACCGGGCGCGCTGGTTTTTAAAATATATTTCTTACAGGTGATGGCTTTAAGCCTGCTGGGGATCGCTATCGGCTTGCTGTTTGGCGGCATCATTCCGGCTATTGGCTTAGGCGCCATCGCCGAACAAATGCCCATCGCGCCGGAAATCGGTTTTTATCCGGGGCCGCTAGCGTTGGCCGCCGCCTTCGGTTTGTTGGCGGCAGTTACCTTCGCCCTGTGGCCGCTGGGCAGGGCCAGGGAAATTCCCGCCGCGACCTTGTTCCGTGACGCCGTGCAACCTTCCGGGCTGAAGCCCGGACGGACCGCCATGTTCGCCGCCATCGCCGGTGTCGTGGCATTGGCCGGATTGACAATTTTCAGCGCCAGCGACCGCCATTTTTCCTACTGGTTCGTCAGCGGCGCTTTGCTGACGGTCGGCCTGTTGCGCCTTGGCGCCGCGCTGATCGTTTGGTCGGCGGCGCGAATCCGCCATGCAAAAAATGCCGAACTGCGTCTGGCCCTGGCCAATATCCACCGCCCCGGCTCTAATGCGCCAAGCATTGTCATGTCTTTGGGATTAGGCCTGTCGGTACTGGTCGCCGTCGCCTTGATTCAAGGCAATCTAAGTTACCAGATTAAAGAGCGTCTACCCGCCCAGGCCCCGGCCTTTTTCTTCATCGACATCCAGCCTGGACAAGCCGCCGCCTTCGATGCGACGGTGACCGGCATAGCTGGAACCAAAGGCTTCAGACGCATGCCCAGCCTGCGTGGGCGTATCGTTAAAATCGATGGGGTCGCGGTGGAAAAAGTCATCGTCGCGCCGGAATCACAATGGGCGATCAATGGGGATCGGGCGCTGACGTCGTCCGCCCTTCCGACCGAAGGCTCGAAAGTTATCGAAGGGGCATGGTGGGCCGAGGACTATTCCGGGCCGCCGGTCATTTCCCTTGACGCCGGGTTGGCCAAGGGCTTTGGCATCGGTATCGGCGATACCCTGACCCTGAATGTCTTAGGCCGCGAGATCGAAGGAACGATCACATCCTTGCGCGAGATCGACTGGCGCTCCTTAAGGTTCGACTTCGCCATCATCTTCGCGCCGGGGCCGTTGGAAGGCGCCCCGTACACCCATATCGCCGCCGTCGAAGCCCCCGCCGAAATCGAGGAAGCGCTGGAAGACGCGGTATCAAGCCGTTTCGCCAACATTACCTCTATCCGCGTTCGCGAAGCGCTCGAGGCCGCGTCCCATATTCTGGAAGGCATCGGCCAGGCAGTAAGCGGAACGTCGCTTATCACCATCATCGCCGGTGCCCTGGTTTTGGCCGGGACCATCGCCGCTGGCCAGCGCCGACGCATCTACGACGCCGTTATTTTCAAGGTATTGGGGGCGACGCGGGGCAGGTTGCTTAAGGCTTTTGCTTTTGAATACGGTATATTGGGCCTAGCCACCGGTGTCATCTCTGCGGCCATCGGTACTTTAACGTCCTGGGCGGTAATGGTCTTCCTGATGGGGGCGGATTGGGTTTTTTTACCCGAAATCGTTATCATGACACTGACCATTTGCCTTCTTGTCACCGTCGCCGCCGGATACCTTGGCACTTGGAAGGCGCTCGGAGAAAAGGCCTCGGTGCATCTGCGCAATAAATGACCCTGTTACTCTTTGTTACAAGCATCGCCTTGATTTCAGGCCCTGTTCTGCCATATTAAGCAGAGATTATCTTTAATAGAGAAAGAGGATTACCATGGCTTCCGATCCCAACAGCAAGTTCACCTTGAGCACCCATGCAATGGGCGGCGCACAAGCGAGCGCCGATGTCGCAATCGATGCCGGCCTGCGCGCCTATATGCTCAGGGTCTATAATCTGATGGCTTCCGGTTTGGCCCTGACGGGCATCATCGCCTATTTCAGCGCCAACACCCCGGCAATTCTCAATATGCTGTACGTGGCCGGTCCCGACGGTGTGGTGCAACCGACAGGGCTTGCCTATATTGTCATGTTCTCGCCGCTGGCCTTCGTTCTGGCGCTATCGTTTGGCATTAACAAGATGCAGGCCTCGACGGCACAAGCCGTATTCTGGGGTTTTGCTGCGGTCATGGGCCTGTCGATGGCGAATATCTTCCTGATCTATACCGGTGCTTCAATCACACGGGTGTTCTTTATCACCGCGGGAACCTTTGCCGGCATGAGCCTGTATGGCTATACCACCAAGCGCGATCTTTCGGGCATGGGATCATTCCTGATGATGGGCCTGATCGGCATCATCATCGCCAGTATCGTCAACATGTTCATGCAGTCTTCGGCGATGCAGTTTGTTATTTCGGTGGTCGGTGTGTTGGTCTTCGTCGGGTTGACGGCCTACGACACCCAGAAAATCAAATCTATTTACCAGGAAGCCGACGGCGCAGAAACAATGTCCAAGAAGGCGATCATGGGCGCGCTGACGCTCTACCTCGACTTCATCAATCTGTTTATTATGCTGCTCAGGCTGTTCGGCCAGCGCCGCTAAATTCTGTAGCCCCTCACCAACCGGGTCGTCTTAGGCGATCCGGTTGGGCGGTTCGCCTCCACCAAAAAACGCATCCAGATTGTCCAGCGCCGTGAAGCCCATGGCGTTGCGGGTTTCTACGGTCGCGCTGCCCAGATGCGGTAACAAGAAGGCATTGGGGCAATCCAGATAACCCGGATTAAGGTTGGGCTCACCCTCGAAAACATCCAGACCCGCCGCCGCGACCCGACCCGATTTGAGCGCCACTATCAACGCATCGTCATCAACAACAGGGCCACGCGCCGTGTTGATAATAACCGGATTTTGCGGCAGCAGCGCAATGCGTTCGGCGTTCATAAAATGCCTGGTCTCAGGCGTCAACGGGCAATGAAGGGACAGGAAGTCGCTCACTGCGAGTAACCCTTCGGGGCTGTTATAATAATGCGCACCTTGCTCGAGTTCCGGCTTAAGCCGGGTGCGGTTGTGATAATGAATTTCCATGCCGAAGGCCCGCGCCCGCGTGGCCACGGCCTGGCCGATTTCGCCCATGCCGAAAATGCCCAGGCGCTTGGCCGTCATTTGAATGCCCATCAATTGAGTTGGCGTCCAGCCGCTCCAGCCCCGATCGATCATCTGCGCTCCTTCACGCGCGCGCCGCGATGCCCCCAGCATCAACAGCAGGGCGATATCGGCGGTGGCCTCGCTCAACACGCCGGGGGTGTTGGTAACGACGATACCGCGCTCTTTAGCCGCCGCCAGATCAATATGCTCGAAACCGACGGAAAACGTGGCAATCACACGCACGCTTTGGGGCAGCCGCTCGATGACGCTGCGCGAAAGATCATTGGTGATCGTACACAACAGGCCTTCCATACCCTGACAAAGGTCAATCAGGGTGTCCGCGGTGTAAGGATCGTCAAGGGTGTTGATGGTCGCGTCATAATTGGCCAGCGCCCGCTCCGTTACGGCGTCAGGCAACTGACGGGAAATCAAGATTTTCTTTCTTTCTGGCATCACATACTCATAAAAGTTCTGGCCCCTTAAGCGGCGCCGCGTTTCAAGTGGTCCATGGCTTCGTTTAGCTGACTCATACGATGATGATCGCCGTGGCCGCTATCGGGATGATGAATACTCGCCAAGGTGCGAAAGCGGGATTTCAGGCTTTTGCCATCGGGCAAACTTCCCGGCGCAAAGCCGAGGATATGCAGTGCTTCGTTGCGGGATTTAATGCCATGGGGCAGAGGCTCGAAGGAAAGCGCTGCTATTATCGACCGCAGCCGGGCCAATTCTTCACGGGCCTCTATTATCAGGTTCTCATCAACAACCGGCGCGGTTACCTGTTCTTTGCTATCATGAAGGCTGATGTCGAGCGCGCCCTGGTCAATAGACAACGCCATCCCTAAAGCCCGACGCAGGGTCAGGGCGTCGTATCCCGCCGCCATGCGCACTTGCAGGCGGGGTTTGCGCTGCCAGGGTTTGCCCATGGCAGCGCCGGATTTCAGGATTACCGTTTCCCGATCACCGGGCAAAGGACCACCCGGATCGGGGAAAGTGGATATTTCCCGGCTATCGACGACCAACACGACAGAGCGCGCCAGATCGGCGACATTAACCCGGCGCTTATGAGCCAGGGCCATCACCGCATCGCGGAAATCGCTGGAACAGGGGATCGTATAAGAATGCTTGCGGTTTGGGACAGTTCTGGCGGTCATTTACAAATCAGTCACGCGTTACGGTTAGGTCACGTTATCCAGTCCAGCCATAGGAACAGATTATGGTTAATGAATGATTGATTTGCCGCCCCGTCCCCGTGCCAATGGGCCCACAGATGAACAATTGTCGTAATGTTCAACGTTTTCCCTCTGAAGCAACCCTTATCGGGGCGTATTTTTCAGGATAGGCCCATAAAAAAGCAGAGGCACGGCAGCAATGCAGCCTGTCTGCACAACGCCGTAACTGCGTATGTTGTTGTTTTAGCCACTCTTCAGGAAAGTATTAAAACAATCTTTAAATACCTGATTAGCGCCCATAATACATTGATATTATTGATTAATTTTATGCAGAAATGCCCCCTACTCTACCCTCAGTCACTTTATTCTGCTCATTTATAGGCACCCTGTCACGGATCGAGGGCCCTAATTGCCGTCCAACCGCATGCATCACTGACGCATTTTGCTGTTTATTGAGAAAGTGATACGAAATCATTGGCTCGCAAAAATGGACCCGTAAAAACGATGATACAATGCAATAATCTGCCGCCGTGGAAGAACCCTTTTGCCGACAACAACGCCGTGCGCCAGGGTAGAAAAAAAATCCTGACCCGAAGCGGCACATTTTGATTGTTAAAGTAAAGTGATCCCATATTTCAAATTGGTCCGGTTACTGACCAGCGCCCAAACCGCTCCCTTACAACAATGCAATTGTTCCCGGATCGGGCTGGAATAACACCCTGATTGAAGCCGCAATACCCCCTACCAATGACATAAATACGGCCTTGTTATCCCTGAAATGCCCGAAGGGGATAAAATCAAGAAAATTCTATTTTTACCATATATTTCAACAAGGTACGCTATCGAAATGAAATTATTTAACTGCTTTTGCCCGCTTTATTCAAGCAACGGCGACATTTACGCCTCCTCTCTTGCGTTACCCTTAAGGGGTCAAAACAGAACCGTGATTGCGGCCTTGTTTCGATCTGTCAATGGGAGCACAGCCTTCATGATCAAAAAGTCAAAGTGCCTGATCCGGGTTAATTCCTGTCCCCATTATAACCGCCTCCCAGGGGCAGGTGTGACTGTTTCCACTGCAAGGCCGAGCCCAGTGATTCGGTAGCACAACGGTTTTTCCGTTCCCTAAAATTATATCTGGACGTCGCCTGAACAATGACTACATATTTATCCTCAAGTGAGTTTTTCGTTATTTGATCGGAGCGATTCATGGAAAAAGCGACATTCGGCGCCGGATGTTTCTGGGGCGTAGAGGCTGCATTTCGCAGGCTTGATGGCGTTCAGGCGACGGCCGTCGGTTATCTGGGTGGCACGCTGAAGAACCCAACCTACAAGGACGTCTGCTCGGGCCAGACCGGCCATGCAGAGGTAGTAGAGGTCACGTTTGATGAGACAAAAATCTCATACCACGCCCTGCTGGACGTCTTCTGGGCCAGCCATGACCCGACGACCCTGAACCGCCAGGGCCCTGATGTCGGCAGCCAATACCGTTCGGCGATTTTTTTTCATGGGGATATACAAAAATCCGAAGCCGAGGCTTCTATCGACGCGCTGAACGAGGCGGCCGCTTTCCCGCACCCCATTGTTACACAGGTCACGGCGGCATCAACTTTTTATGCAGCAGAAGAGTATCATCAGCAGTATTTAGAGAAGCGCGGAATGGCGAGCTGTCACATTCCTTAAGTCGTTTCAGGCAGCGCTTCCATTGCGCACGACATTTTCCATGAACGTGTCCTTGTCGCTTTCCTGCTCAAACAACACCTTAAGAGTCTTCTTGACCGCCTCTTCTTCCGCTTCTTCGATGCCCACAGACCATTTGCCGCCGCAATTGTTACGCAACCAAGCATACAAGACAGGCAGGGGCTCGGTGGATTTATAAAAGACCCCGAAAGGCAGTCCGCGACGATCAATGGCATTGCGTCTGTTGGCTTTGCGATACTCATCACCCGTCCAGGGGGCGATCGTTCGTCGCCGGTCGCTATGTGTGCGCCGGTCACTGGATTTACGCTGAAGCTGTTCTTGTTCAGATTGTTGCGGAATATCATCAATCATTATGCGCCCGCCTACATCTATATTGCAGAGCCTGGATGTTAATCTGTTTTTTCTCCGCCTTCCAGCAGACCTTCAGATATTTGTAAATTAATATTAATCAACGTTGCCAGCGCGTGCTCATTAATGGCACTGCCGTGGATGCGGGTGGTCGAAACCACATACTTGGAAAGGCGGACAAGATTTTCCTTCACAGTATCGGGGAACCGGTTCGCCGGTTGGGAAATAGCCGCTCGAATGGCAATCCAGAGTTCAAGATTGTTGTTTAACGCGGCCTCCAGTGTGGCCTCTTCACTGCCTTCCTTGCAATTTCGAGCCTGGTCGAGAAGCACCGCCGCCTGCATCAGGCTATAGGCGTCTTCTTCCTGTGCTAATAAATCATCTGCCGTCATCAATCAGTCCCCCAACACGACTTAATCCTTTATATCGTTTTGAGATGAAGACATTCCTAACAGTATTTTTCTGGTCCGGCCCATTGATCTGCTGAATATCTATCGCCGTAAGCCCAACCTACCGGCAAATGATGATTGATCGCCTGCAGGTCAGAGGCGCTCAATTTCAATTCGGCGCCTTTTGCCAATTCTTTCAAATGCCCGGTCGAACGGGTGCCGGGAATAGGCAGGATATGGGTGCCTTGATGCAAAACCCAGGCAATAGCAAGGGTAGAGGCTTTTACACCCATATCCATTGCCAGAGCGCGAAACCCTGCGCTCGCTTCAATATTGAGGCTGAGATTTGGCTCCATGAAACGCGGGTTGCTTTTCAGAAAAGGGAATGTTTGCACATTTTCTTCTGAATGCGGCGTATCGGTCAGCAAGCTTCGACCAAGGGGGCTGAAAGCAACCAGCGTCGTCCCTAATTCGAGCGTCTTTTGAAGCAATCCCAATTCCGGGTACCTGGTGGACAAGGAATATTCAGATTGTACAGCCCCGACCGGATGGACGGCGGTTGCACGGGCAAGAGACGTTGGGGCTATTTCAGAAAATCCAAACTGCCCGATTTTACCGGAACGGACGAATCCTGCCAGGGTTTCGCTAACCTCTTCTATAGGCCGGTTCTGATCTCTTCGATGGACATAAAACAACTCAATGCGCTCAACGCCCAATTTCTTAAGCGATTTATCAAGCTCTCCGGCAAGGTGCTCCGGGCTGTTGTCATAATAACTTTTGCCATCTTCCCCACGACTGATACCTGCCTTGGTGGCGATTTTGAAAAGTTCCGTGCGGCCGGGGCCTTGCTTGGCAAGAAACGAACCGATGCGCTCCTCGGACACACCCTGCCCATAAACATTCGAGGTATCGATGTGATCGATGCCCAGGTCCAAGGCCGTACTCAAGATAGCATGAGATTTCTCGGTATCCGTGGGACCGTAAAAATCGACAAATGACATAGCGCCAATGCCAATAGCTGACACGACGGTACCATCGCTACCAAGCTTTCGCTTATGCATAATAATTCCTAAGTTTTTTTAGCCTGCTTATTAATGTTGGCCCGCGCCGACTTCTTTTTAGCGGACGCTGGCTTACCCGACAACCCGGTGGTTTTTGCTTTTTTTGCGGCTGGCTTCTTGCGTTTCTGACGCGCCCTGCCAGAAGGTGAAGTGACGGAGTCTCCAAGGGCTTCGCGAAGCGGGCCCAAATGGGATTCGAAATTGCGCCAGCGCGCCACAGAAGAAGAATATATGGGTTGGCGGACCTGCCAACTGCTGGCGGTTTTGACCGCGCGTTCTGTTTCGTGGAACGAAAGGCAGGCTTCGTCCCAGTCAAGGCCCGCGAATTCGACAATTTTGCGGCTCATGCCTTCATGATCGGCGATCATGTCTTCATATTTAACATCGAGAATTTGCATCGGCAGGGCCGCTTGCCAATGGGCCATCAACCGCTCGTAATCACGGTAGTACAGGCCAAGATCAGACAACTCACGAGAAAAAGGCATGACTTTGGTGAAGTGCTGGAAATAACACGAAAGGCAAACATCCAAAGGATCCCGGTGGCAATGAATGATCCGCGCCCTGGGAAGCAGCAAGGCGATAAACCCGAGATTGGCGAAATTTCCCGGCATCTTGTCGGTAATACGAAGCGCCTTGGAGTCCATGGCTTTAAGGGCCTTGACGTATTGCTCGCCCAATTTGCAGGTGCTGATCGCGTCCAGCAGCCCGGCAAATTCCGGGTATCCTGCCGTCATTCCCTTTTTTTTGGGAATGTTCTGAATGATCTGACCCATATGGTTCAGCTCCCCGGCCCCAAATACCTGGGGATGACTGGCCAGGGTTTGCTCGACCAGGGTGGTCCCCGACCGGGGCATGCCGACAATAAAGACGGGCAGGTCGGACTCGCAACCAAGGCCGGCCCTGGAAGCAAAGAACTGCGGGGAGAAAAAGCCGATTAACCGATTAATCGCTCGCGTGTGGCCTGCCACATCGAACGCTTCAACACGGTCATCCAGGCGATTGCCCGCCTGAAAATGGGCGAACGCCTTGTCGTATTGACCCTGATCGTCATAAATCTTTCCCAGGGCAAAGTGTAAATTCAAGCGCCGTTCGGGGGACACCTGGGGTTCCTTGAGCAAGGCTTCCATTTGCTCGATTTCCGCCTCACCGCTACCGACCCGGGTTCGCGATAAATTATAGTACGCCGGAGTATGGTCGGGGTCGGCCTCCAGCGCCTTCTGATAGTGTTCGACCGCTTCGTCCATGCGTCCCAGATTTTTGAGGATGTTTCCAACATTGTTGTGAACGGCAATATTGCTCGGATTCTGCTCAATCATTTCATAAAAAATACTCAAAGCTTCTTCAACCTGGCCGCTGGCTTCCAGGGCGTTGGCCAAACTCAATTGGGCTTCCACGTACTGAGGCCGGATAGCCACCGCTTTCCTGAGCAGAGGAATAGCGTCATCAACAAGTTCCTGTTCCATGTAGGTGACGCCAAGATAATGATACCCCTCGGCAAAGTTCGGGTTGATGGCCAGGGACAGGCGGAATTTTGAAACGGCCTCAATATAACGCCCCATATCGCGTAACGCATTTCCGGCGCCAAGATGCGCTTTAAGGAATTCGGGCATGGCGACGACTGAACGCTCGAACCAGATCAGCGCTTCCTGCGGATTTTTCAAACGCCGGTGCGTCTCGGCCAAATTGCACAAATATTGCGGATTGCTTTCGTCAATTTGCACGGCACGTTCAAAATGATCTTTTGCCGTATCGTAATCGCTGCGCAGATAGGCGACCAATCCAAGAACATGCAAGGCCTGATCATGAAGGGGTTTTTGCTCCAGTACCTGGCGGCACACGGCCTCGGCCTCGGCTAGCTGGCCGCCGCCAATCAACTGCATGGCCCGGACGATATGTTGATCGTGGGAAGTCATTTGTCGTCAGGCAGTAAAGGTAATGTCGTTGGCGGTCAACGTTACACTTGTCGCGACGGTAGCGACCACCGCCGCTGCCGCTGTGCCAGTACCATCTGAATCATAGTATAATTTGGAAGCCGTGGCATCGAAGATCCAGTGATCATTGGCATCAACGGCGGCGGTCCCGGCAACGAACGAAGTCGATAAGACCGACGTATTGTCACTGGGATTAAAGCCCAGGAACCCGCCGCCACGAGAAAACTGAAAGTCGAAGGCGGTATGATTTGTAAGCCCGGTGATTGTATCACCGAGCTCGCCAACAGCCGTATAATTGAAAATATAACCGGTCCCACTGGTGACATTTAAAGTGTCGGCCCCAGTGCCACCGGTAATGGTGAGCGCCCCGGAGGCAACGCCCGAAGGGCTGAAAGTCTGGCTATAGATGCCACCCAGATTGCCGTCCTGGCCTATTGATACCCAGGAAACGGCAAAGTCGCCGCCGGTAAGGGCGGTAATTTCCGGGTTTCCCTGGTCATCGATTGCGGTGGAGTTTACGCGAAACTCGCTGGTGACAGCCGTGCCAGAGGAATCGAAAATCCGCCCGATGACCCCATCCTGCTGACCATCCTGGCCGAAGCTTTCCCAGGTCACCGCAAGATTGCCGTTTGTGAGCCCGGCAATAGTCGGGTTTTCCTGATCGCCGATGGTTGTGGAATTAGCCTGAATTTCGGCACTTTGAGCGACACCGCTGTTGTTGAATATGCGGAAGTAAGCCCCATCCGTACTGCCATCCTGGACTCCAGATTCCCAGGCAACCGCAAAACCACCGCCGCTCAGGGCCGCCACCGTGGGAGTGTCCTGCGAGTAGACTGTCGTGGTGCTGACATGCAGCTCGCTACCGACGGTGGCCCCGGCGGAATCGTAAACCTGGGCGTAAACGCCATTCGAGCTGGCATCCTGAGCATAAGATTCCCAGACCACAACGAAGCCTCCGTTGCCTAGTTCGGTAACCTGTGCTGAGTCCTGATTGTTGGTGGTATAGGTGTTGACCAGGAATTCACCAGACGAACCGACCGACAAGGTCGATCCGTCGATATCGACCTTCTGGTCACTGGAATTAAAGCGTTGCCCGAAAACAGCGCGATTTGTCACCCCGTCCGTTCCCGATGTCTGGTCCTGTGCTTGCCAGACCACGACAAACCCTCCGGCGGAAAAACCGGTTACGGAGGGATTCTCCTGATAGCCCGTTGTCGTTGTATTGATCTGAAATTCACCGCCGCTAGTGATTCCTGCGGACGTATAACGTTGCGCATAGACGCCTTCAAAACTGCCGTCTTGCAAATTGGATTCCCAGGTCACGATGAACCCGCCATCGGACAGGCCAGCGACGGATACATCTTCCTGATCGTTTGCAAGGGTGGTGTTGACCAGAAACTCGCTGCCGGACTTGACCCCGGCGGCGGTGAAGACCTGGCCGTAGACGCCCATGCCGGAGCCGTCGGTGCCATCGGATTCCCAAACCACAACATATCCGCCGCCGTTCAGGGAGGATATGGACAGCTCCTGCTGGGTCCCGGTCGTTGTGGTGTTGACCTGGGTTTCGTTGGCCCCGCCGCTCAGGGTGATATTATTGCTGCGTGAGAAACTCAGAGTCTCGACACTGTAGGCGGTAAAGGCGTCGGCAGTGGTTCCTGAGCCTGAAGCTGCGTAATTAATATTGAGACCCACACCCGCGCGCGCGAAGCTGTAGTCTGCCAAAGCGCCCGACGTAAACGCGGCGATGTCCGTACCGGCACCGCCGTCCAGAATATCCCTGGCAGTGTTAGCACCTGGGCTCAATGTGTCGTTACCGGCCCCGCCGAACAGGAAATTATTGCCTGTGTCGCCAGTTAGGGTGTCGGCAAAGCTTGATCCGACAAGCCCTTCAATGCCGCTTAAAGTGTCGGTTCCCATGCCACCACCCACTGCCTGGGCTGTGGTCGCGAGATTAACGGCAACCCCGGCAGTGGCCAACGTGTATCCGGCGAGATCACTTCCAGCGCCACCGATCAGGCTGTCGTTGCCGGCGCCACCAATCAACAAGTCGTAGCTACCGCTGCCATTGAGTGTGTCATCACCGGTGCCGCCGTCCAGCGAGAAGAAGTTATTGACCTTCAAAGTGCTGGCCGTCAGGTTTAAGGTCAAGGTATCGATGCCACCACCACCGCTTAGAATTGCCGAATCTTTGGAGACAGTAGCCCCCTTAAAAGTCAGCGCGAGAGTATCTGCGCCCGTACCGCCACTGATCTTCACCGTATTGTTGGTCACCTGGGTGGTCGCGGTCAGCACAGTCCTCAAGATATCGTTACCGCCGCCACCGCTTACGATGACCGTATTGCTGCTGACATTGTTGGCGGCCTTAAGCGTAACGCTAAAGGTATCAGCGCCGGTACCGCCAATGGCCGTGATTTTATTATCATCAGCCGAATCCATCGTCGAGGAAACAAGCAGGGTGAGGCCGAAAGTAGAAGAACCATTGCCGCTGTCGCCGCCATCACCAGCATCCACGACCACAGTGTTGCTGGAAACATCATGCCCGGCGGCTTGGGCTTTCAGCGTTAGTGACATCGTATCCAGCCCGAAGCCACCGTTCATGGTGACCGAATTGCTGGTGACCTTATCCCCGGTAAATTTAGCCGTCAGGGAATCATTTCCCGAGCCACCAAGAACAGAAGCGATGTTATGATCGACATCGTCGGCGGTGGCCCACATTGTCAAAGAAAGTGTGTCCGCACCCGTGCCGCCATCGATGGTTACCGTATTGGTATCGACATCGTTGCTCTGGTTGACGGCTTTCAGCAATACCGTAGCCGTATCATTCCCACCGCTGCCATTGACGGTAATTGTATTCTGCGAAACGTCGTCTCTGATTGACGTTAAGGTGCTGCCAGCGGTGCCTGAAATAGTCGCTGTAATGGCGTCGTTTCCGGAACCGCCACTAACCACCGCAGTGCTTAGTATAACTTTCTTGGTACCGGTCAAACTGAGACTAAGGGTGTCGCTGCCCGACATTCCGTACAGTTTGGCGGTGGCGCTGCTGATTGTCGTGCCAGTGTAGTTGGCTGTCAGGGAATCGGCACCCGCCGATCCACGCAGGGCTTCGATACCCGAAAGGGTGTCCGTGTTTCCAAAGCCATCGCTAACCGTTCCAACGCCCAATCGATTTATCGTCGCGGTTACGGCGCCGGGATCTGCGCTGTAATTGGCCTCGTCGATACCGCCGCCACCGCTTAGGGTATCGTTGCCAGCAAAGCCCACGAATACCTCGTCGCGAAACGTTCCGGTAAGAACGTCATTCCCTGATCCGCCGACAAAGACGGTCGAGGTCGATAAAGATTGACCGTTGGTAGGGGAATCATTCGGCGGAACAAAATCATTGAAACCGGTATCTGTGGCAGTAATACCGCCCAATAAAGGGTCAAAGCCACCGTCAAAGAAAGAAACACCGAAAAAATCTACACCGCCGCCGCCTAACAGTGGATCGCCCAGTCCCAAGGTGTCAAAATTGCCAAAGGGATCGGCGCTTCCAAAGAGATTGCTGTTACCGAAAAGGTCGGTGCCACTAAACCCTCCGCCACCATCGAAACCGCCATTGCCGTCTGGCGGCGCATCACCGTTGCCGGCCTGGGGACCGCCATCTGGTGGCGGACCATCAGGAGCGGTGCCATCCGGAGCAGGCCCATCAGGACCAGGGCCACCAGGGGGAACATCACCCGGCGTGCCGAATGATGCGAAGGCTTCGGTTTGAGCTTGTAGTTCGTTGTTGGCCTGATCGGCTTGCGCCTGCGCTATGTCGGCCTGAGCCTGCGCCGCATCCGCTTGCGCTGCTGCCGTGTCGGCATCGATCTGCGCCTGCGCCGCGTCAGCTTCGGCCTGCGCCGCAGCCGCTTCGGCCGCGTCCGCCACCGCGATGGCGTCCGGATCGCCGCTGGCATCCGCTTCGGCACGGGCTGCATCTGCCTCTGCCTGCGCCGTGTCCGCTTCCGCCTGTGCCGCGTCCGCTTCCGCACCGGCCTGCGCCGCCTCTGCCTGTGCCGCCTGTGCTTCTTCGGTATTCTGCGCCGCCTCGGCTTCGGCCCTGGCCGCCGCCGCACTCGAAAGGGCGGTCAGAGCGGAACCGAAGTTCTGCTGAATCTGCTGCTGCGAGAATATCTGCGGCGATGGCGGGGCCTGGAAGGCGCTGCTCACTTGCACTGTCGCGCCGGCGGCATTCAAGATTACCGTACCGCCCTGGTTTGTCACTGAAATTTCACCGACAATCGGGTTGCCTTGGGCATCGCTTTCCTGCAGCAATGAAAAGGTATTTTGCGACCCATCCTGATCCGCCCGACCGGCGACCTTGGTGCCGCGAATGCCGATGGTGGCGACGGGGGTGCTGACCGTCATACCATCAGGAGAGGTCTTGGCGATTTCTCCACTGACAAACGAGAACACACCCTGCACCAGATTGGCGCTGAACGCACCTTCCTGGGTTTGCGCATCGTAAACCATCTCGTCGATGACCATACGGCCTTCCTCGCCCAGCGAGAAAGTGGTGTCATCGACGAACGTAATGCCGATGGCCGCACCCTTGGCGGTGACCAGAGTATCGCCCTGAAAAACATCGTCGCCCTTGGTCAGCGTAACGGTGGTGCCGTCGATACGAATCGCCTCGACCAGTCCGTCGGTGGCTTCGACCCGGCCAATGGACTCGGCGGCTTGGGCCAGTTCGGCAAAGGGGCCATTTTCAAGCAACGCGAATTGCCCCGGCGCAGCCGGGCCAGCCAATTTAATGGCCAGGTCGGCAGGGATCATCGCGCCCGTATCGGTGAGCAGATCGGGCGGGTTATCAAGATTGAAATAATCGCGAATCAGCACTTGTGCACCGTCCGGGCCGGTCAACAGAAGGTCAGAACCCTGCGGTGAGAAATCAGCTTTCAGCAACCACGATTCGCCGGGAACTGTCAGCTGGCCACCATCAACAGCTTGTAGAACCTGCACGGTCCCAAAGTCATGGGCGTCAATCAGAGCACTGGCTTGCGACATTTTTGTCGCCATTCCTTACCCGCTTCGCATTCCGCTCAAGTGACGTTGATATATTGCCCCGAATAACCCCGAAAAAAACCTAGCATAGCCCTTAAAAAATTTACAGGTTTAATCAAGACCAGCTCAATCCGACTGGTATCAGCCGAAAGCGCGAAGGGTCTAGGATTATCAGGATATGAATGGTGCCGCCTGGGTGATTTGAACACCCGACCCCCGCATTACGAATGCGATGCTCTACCAACTGAGCTAAGGCGGCACATTTCAAAGCTTTTCTTACTGCGCCGCGCTTTCCGCGTCAACGTCTTGTGAGGTTGTGGACGAAGTCAATTTTTTGGGCTCGGTGTGATCCGGCGCTGCGAGACCGGGAACCCGCACCGGCAATCGCCACTGGAATTTATCAAACCCGCCGCAGCCACCACACAGAGCCGTCCAGATATCTGCGGCGTTGCCGCAGTCTTCACACACCCAGGTCGGGTCGGGCGCGGCCCCTGCGGCGCGGACCAGCCATTCACGGGCGGCGATCATGTCCTGGTGCTCGGATTCCTCCAGGCGCGCCATCAACTGGCAATAACTGCCTGAAACGGGTCCGCCGGATAATTCGATTGCCTTAAGGCCCTTACGCGCCTCGCCCCATAAACCGGCCTCCAGGGCAGCCCACGCCAACATCAATGCGCTGGCAGGGTCTTTGGGATTAAATGCGGCCAGGCTTTGCGCCTCTTTCATTCGGGCCATGGTATCGACAGTGCTATCGACAGTGGCATCATTATTGGTATCGGTGACAGCCCAATAAGCCTCGGCGAGTTCGGGTATAGGTGAAATTGCCCATGCCGCCTCCAGAACATTTGCCGCCTTGCGCCCTTTGCCGGAACTTTTCAGCAGGCCTGCATAATGGACCTGAGCGGGGCTTAATCCGGGCGCATCCTTGCTGGCTTTGCTGGATAGTTTCAAGGCTTTTGCGGCGTCCCCTGAAGTCGCTTCGATGCTCATCATATGACTTAAGGTCGCCCTTGGGCGACGCGCCTCCAAGGCCGTCACATGTTTTTTGCGAATCGCCATGGCCAAGGCCTCGTCGGCTTCCGCCCACAGCCCGGCGCGGCTGGCCAGGTCGAACAATGTTCGGGCCACCCAGGCGCTTTGCGGTTTCAGTCGGGCTGCCCGGCGCGCCCATTTCAAGGCGTCAGCACCATTATCCTGTTTGACCGCCTGATTAAGCAATCCCCTGAGGCCAAGAAATTCCGTATCCGGGCTGTTCAACATTTCGTTAAAGAACTTTTGCGCAGCCCCCTCATCGCCGCTTAACTGCGCCGATTGTGCGCACAGCAACATGGTAAGGGACGGTTCGTCGAGCAAGTCATCGGCGCGCCCGGCTTGCCTTCGCGCCTCGCCCGGATCACCCGCCGCGACCGCGACCATGCCCCTGCTCAAGGCCAAATAACCGCGACGGCGGCGCCCATCCCGGCGGAAGCGGGCGATACCGGCAGGAACGCCGCGCAAGAATATCCACAAGCGGTAACTAAGCGCCGAGAGAACGCCAAAGGCGGCAACAGCGGCAACAAGAACGGCGGCAGAAGTTTCAATGACATAACCATGCCAAACAAGACTGACCTGACCGGGACTATCGGCCAACCACATGGCCGCTACAGCCAGAACGCAAAGCAGTAAAATGAACCAAAGGGCGCGCAACATTTATGCTTTCCTCCCTTCGGTTAATTATTGATCGGGGCGAGCAAGGAAACGACAAACACATGCAATCTGGACAAGGTCGTCTCCACCATCAAACGGACGCGCGCACGCTCCAACCAGGGTGCGGCGGCCTGCGCTTGCGCACCTGAAAGGCCCGAGAGGACGGTAATCGCACCGTCCAGATCGCCCTCATCAAGCCGGGTCATGGCTTTTGCCGCAGGGGCATCGCTAACGCCTGCCTGATTCTGGGTTCCCGCCTTGCGGACGCTGACGAGGGATTTGATTGTGTGTAAAACATCATCGAGCATATCTTCGGGCGGAGCTTGCGGCGCTGCTACGTAAATGGCTTCTGCGGTAGCAATAAAGTCCCGCCGCAAATTATCCATAGTGGCAACGCCGGTTTGCGCATACGGGGCCAGTTCGTTGACGCCGCGCATAATATCAGGGTCGCCGTGGCCAAGCGCTTTCAAGGCACCCAACGCCGGAGCGAAAGGGGCATTGGACCGCAAGGTTTCGCGCAAATTGCCGACCGCCAGCACCAGGGTTTGGGCCTGCACCTGCTGCTTGGCGCGGGCGCTGGCTACGGCCTCGCCAGCACTGGATTGGGCGACTCCGTTCTCAAGACTACCGATGCGTTCAGAAATTGCGGCCATGGTCTGCGAGAGCTGTTCGGCGGAACTGCTGGCATTGGAGCCACTGTCATTCATCGCCTGTTCCAACTTGGCAAGCCGTTCCATAACGCTGTTGACCGTCTCGTCACTTTTTTCCAGCTTGTTCATGCGCGAGCTCAGGCGTTGCAGAGATTCGTTTGTTTGCACGGCGTCCGATGGCGGCGATGTCGCCTGCAACATGCCGCGGACATAATCGATCTGCTTTTCCAGCTCAACAATCCGCGCCATGACGCCTTCAAAGGACTGGTTCATCTGGCTGCGCTGACGCTCAAGATCGGCGATGGGTTCGCCGCCCTGGCGGATCCGGGCGATTTCCTTTTCGATCTCGCCCAGACGGTCGACCAGGCCGTCTGCGGGCGGCTCCAATTGTGCCGATTTTTTCAATCCGGGCAGATAGTCGACGATATAAGGCATCCACAAGGGTTGCGTTGCGAGCCCACCGCCGATCAGAATGACGACGAGCAACACACCAAACATTGAACGGGAAATCCCCCCTTCATCGGAATTAGAAGCAACCATCGGCTTCGATGGCCTATCCCCGGTTGCCGCCTTGGCGGCATCGGCAGCAGGCTCAGCCTTGGCGGCAAGTTCTTTCTTGGCGGCAGGCTCTTTCTTGGCCGCAGGCTTGGGCTTGGCTGCTGGCCTGCGAGGCGTTTTGCCGGGCGTTTCTGGTTTCTCGTTCTTTTCGCTCACACCTCGCCCCTCACTAATTCCACGTCCCTGGATAATATCAGGTGTCTTCCATACGGTTTAGAAAAATCATCCATCAGGGATCATTTCTTTAACGCTTTTAATCAGCGCCGCCTGATCCGGGGTTTCTGCGATGACCACCTGGGCCCACTTTAACGCCCCGGCACTGGCGGCAACGGCGTCACTTAAACAAAAAGCCTTCAATCGCCCGGCGCACGAAGCGCCCCCGGCCTTTATCAGTAGGGCTGCAAAACTTTCCGCCGTGCGCGGCGAATAAAGGACGACGCCATCAATGTCGCCGCTTTCAAGCGCGCTCAACCCCTTGGCCGAAAGCGAGACCGCTTTATTGGCATGATAAAGTTGAATGCGGCGATATTCAAAACCGGCCTGTCCCAAAAGCCCCGCCAGATCACCGGCGACTTTTGAGCCAGCGATATGAACAAGCACGCCGTCCTGTGGTTTCAGTTTGCCCTGAACCAGACCGGCCAGCGACGCGACGTCACCGGCGGCGCTTGTGACGTTCTCAAAACCAGCCTCTACCGCAGCCTGCGCCGTAGCGTCACCGACGGCATAAACGGGCAAATTGCGCTGCGCTGAAATTGCGGCAAACGCGCGCACCCCATTGGCACTGGTCAATAAAAGCGCTTGCGCATTTGTCAGGTCCGGCGTGGCGCTATCCGATAGCTCAATGCTCAGCAGGGGTTCTAAAATGGATTCAACCCCCAAGAGCGCGAGAGCGCTAGCCAACGGGGCGGTGTCTTCCTGCGGGCGGGTAATCATCAGCCGCATGGGGTCAATCCAAAAAGCCGGGTCCGGCACGACCTTTTAGTTCTTCCCCTGCATCCCGGCCCAGCGCCACCGCTTCGGAACCGGCGCCGCTGCGTTTGGTTTCCAGCACTTGAGAACCGTCAGGGCGGGCAATAAGACCGCGCAGGGAAAACCCGCCGCGCTCGTCAATTTCCGCTAAAGCCGCGATTGGGGTGCGGCAGGAACCATCGAGGACTTCTAACAAGGCGCGCTCCGCGCTCACCCGTAACACGGTTTGGCTATGATTAAGCGCCGCCAAAAGTGTATGCGCATGCTCGTCACCGGAGCGGCAGGTAACGCCAATCGCGCCCTGGGCCACCGCCGGCAACATCTCATCGGGCTCGATAATCGCCGTCGCTACAGCGGTGTTGCCCAGTCGATTAAGCCCGGCCAAAGCCAGCAGGGTAGCGTCGACTTCTCCTGCGGCCAGCTTGCGCAGACGGCTCTGCACGTTACCGCGAAAAGTGACGACTTTAAGGTCGGGACGCATATTAAGAATAAGGGCCTGACGGCGCAGCGCCGCCGTACCGACGACGCTGCCCGGTGGAAGATCGGCGATGGATTTGGCTTTTTCACTGATAAAAGCGTCGCGCGGGTCTTCGCGTTCCAGCATGCAGGGCAGGACAATGCCGTCCGGCAGCCATGTCGGCACGTCTTTCATGGAATGCACGGCCAGATCGATGCGCTCATCCAGCATGGCGTCGTCAATTTCCTTGGTAAACAAACCCTTGCCACCGACTTCCGCCAACGCCCGGTCCAGGATCATATCGCCGCTGGTCTTGATAATGACGATTTCGGCAATCGTTTCAGGAAAGGCGGCGATTAGACGGGCTTTGACTTCTTCGGCTTGGGCCAGCGCCAAGGGGCTGCCACGGGTGCCAATTCGAAAGGGAGCGGGGGAGGTCATAAAAAAACGTGTCCAAAGTTATGGTCCGAAAGGAGCCCAGAGAGTAAAGTCCCTGACCTTCTTAATCAATGAGGCTGTTTTATAAATGATCGTCCTGGGTATCGAAACAAGTTGCGATGAAACCGCCGCCGCCGTGGTCACCAGCGAAGGCGAGGTTTTAGCCGAGACAGTACTGTCGCAATTGGACGAGCACCGCCCTTACGGTGGCGTCGTGCCGGAAGTCGCGGCAAGGGCGCATCTGCACCATATCGACCGGTTGGTCGCCGAGACAATGGACAAAGCCGGCATTGCTTTCAATCAACTGGACGCGGTCGCGGCGACCGGTGGGCCGGGGCTGATCGGCGGTGTCATTGTTGGTATCATGACGGCCAAGGCCATCGCCGTTTCCTGCAATTTGCCATTTTTGGCCATCAATCATCTTGAAGGCCATGCCCTGAGCGCTCGACTGAGTTCCCACAGCAAACTCGAATTTCCCTACTTGTTGTTATTGGTATCGGGCGGCCATTGCCAACTTTTGAGCGTCGAAGGGCCGGGACAGTATCAGCGTCTGGGTACCACCATCGACGATGCGCTGGGCGAAGCCTTCGACAAGACGGCGAAAATGCTTGGGATAGGCTATCCGGGCGGCCCAGCAGTAGAAGCGGCGGCCATAAATGGCGACGGGATGCGTTTCGCCCTGCCAAGGCCCATGAAGGGGCGAGCGGGCTGCGACTTCTCCTTTTCCGGCCTGAAAACGGCGGTCCGCCACGCCGCCATGGCCCTGCCTGAAGGACAATTTGAAAACCAGGATATTGCCGACCTGTGCGCCGGATTTCAGGACGCCGCAGGTGACGTATTGGCGGACCGTACCGCCCACGCACTGGATAAATTTCTTGAAGCCCACCCTCAAGGCCGCGCCCTGGTCATCGCCGGTGGAGTCGCCGCCAATCAGTCTTTACGCCAAAGGCTGCAACAATTGGCCGCCGAACGCTCGATCGAACTTGTCGCGCCGCCCCTTAATCTGTGTACCGATAACGCGGCGATGATCGCCTGGGCGGCGCTCGAACGGATCGAGGCGTTGGGACTTGAGGCCGCTCAGGACACCCTTGATTTCCGTCCCCGCCCGCGCTGGCCGCTCGACCCGGACGCCGCCGCAGCCGGGGCCAAGGCTTGAATATGCCCGGGCAAAAAGGCATAACATCATCATGAACAAAAGCATCCAGAAGATTGGTATTGCCGGGGCCGGGGCTTGGGGCACGGCGCTGGCCACAACGGCCAGACGGGCCGGGCGCGATGTGGTCATTCAGGCTCACGAGGCGGATGTCGTCGAAGCCATTAACAACGACCACGAGAACGGCCGTTTTTTACCAGGCATCAGCCTCGACAAAGAGATCAGGGCGAGCACCGATCTTAAAGACATCACCGCTTGCGACGCCGTCCTGTTGGTTATGCCGGCGCAATTCCTGCGCGCCGCGACCAGCGAAATGGCGGCCACGTGGCGGCCAGGCGTTCCCGCCGTCATCTGCGCCAAGGGCATCGAGCAGGAAACCGGCGCACTCTTGAGCGAGGTTTGCGCCGAGACACTTCCCGACGTCACGTTGGCCGTACTATCCGGCCCGACATTCGCTATCGAAGTCGCCCGCGATCTGCCGACGGCGATCATTCTGGCCTCGAAAGATTTGGCCCAGGCGAAAGCGCTGGCCCAAGCCATCGGCACGCCGACCTTTCGCACTTACCGCTCTGACGATGTCACAGGCGCCGAGCTTGGAGGCGCCATCAAGAACGTGTTGGCCATCGGTTGCGGCATCATTGAAGGTCGCGGTTTGGGAGATAACGCAAGGGCCGCTTTCATCACTCGCGGTCTGGCCGAAATTGCCCGTCTGGCGAGCGCCAAGGGGGCTAGCCCTGAAACCGTGGTCGGGCTGTCAGGGCTGGGCGATTTGACCTTGACCTGTAACGCCATGCAGTCGCGGAATTTTTCTCTCGGCGTCGCTTTGGGCGAAGGGCGTTCCCTTAAAGATATTCTCAGCCAGCGCACATCGGTCAGCGAAGGGGTGTTTACCGCCTCTTCCGCCGTGCGCCTGGCAAGCACCCTGCATGTGGACGCGCCGTTGTGCGCCGCCATGGATCAAATACTCAACGCCAACGCCAATATTGACGCCACAATCAAAGACCTGCTGGCAAGACCGGTTGGCGCTGAAGACCCGTTGGGAAAATAATTGAACTTCGGACAAGGATTTAAAGACTGACATGCATTTCATTATCCACTGCACCGACAAAACTGACGCGGCACACATCCGCGCCGACAACCGCGCCGCCCATATCGACTTTCTGAAAAGCTACGGCGACAATCTTTACGTTGCAGGGCCGACCCTAAACGACGACGGCGAGGGCATGAACGGCTCACTGCTCATCGTTGATTTCCCCGACCGCGCCGCCGCCGATGCCTTCGCCGCCGCTGACCCCTACGCCCAGGCCGGATTATTCCAAAGCGTTATCATTAAACCCTGGAAGCTGGTTATCGGACCGCACTCTTGAAGACCGGCCACATCAAACTGTGCGCACTGGACGACATTGAAGACGGCAACTCGGGCCGCTTCTTTGCTGAATGTGACGGCCAGATGAAAAATTTCATCGTTGTCAGGCAGGCTCAGCATGCCTTCGTATATCTGAACAGTTGTCCGCATATTGGGTCGCCGCTGGATTTAGCCCCCGGGCGCTTCCTCAACCCAGACAAAACGATGATCCTGTGCTCCACCCACGGCGCTCTTTTCAGAATTGAAGACGGTTATTGCGTTTCCGGCCCCTGCGCCGAAGAAAGCCTGAGCCCGGTCGCCTTCGACATCCGCGATGGGGCTATTTATTTGCTGTCTTGATTTATACAAGCTTGCACCCCAATATTGGGTTCAGATTTCAGGGAGAAGCACGATGTCAGAAAACGATTTATTCCCGGTTCCGGCCGGTTTGGCCGAAACGGCGTGGGCCAACAACGACAAATACCTCGAAATGTACAAACAATCTGTCGAGGATAACGAAGGCTTTTGGGGCGAGCAGGGTAAGCGTCTGGATTGGATCAAACCCTATACCCAAGTCAAGGACGTCAACTACAACGCCCCGGATATTTCCATCAAGTGGTTCCATGATGGCACCCTGAACGCTTCGGTTAACTGCCTTGACCGCCACTTGGCGAAACGCGGCGATCAGACCGCGATTATCTGGGAAGGCGACGACCCGAGCGTCGATAAAAAAATCACCTATAGGGAACTGCACGAACAGGTCTGCCGCTTCGCCAATGCCATGAAGGCGCGCGGTATCAAGAAAGGCGATGTCGTTACTCTATATATGCCGATGGTTCCCGAAGCTGCGGTCGCCATGCTGGCGTGTGTCCGCATCGGCGCAATTCATTCCATCGTTTTTGGTGGCTTCTCGCCAGACGCGCTGGCCGGACGCATCAACGACTGCCAATCCAATTGTGTGATTACCGCCGATGAAGGCGTGCGCGGTGGCAAGCCAATCCCGCTGAAAGTCAATACCGACAAGGCGCTCGAGAGCTGCCCCGGCGTTAAAACGGTGTTTGTCGTTAACCGCACAGGCGCAGATATCAACTGGGTCGAAGGCCGCGATGTCCATTATTCCGAGGCTTGCGCCGCCGCATCCAGCGATTGTGCGCCCGAAGAAATGAATGCCGAAGACCCGATGTTCATTCTCTATACATCCGGTTCGACCGGCCAGCCTAAGGGCGTGTTGCACACCACCGGCGGCTACATGGTCTACGCCGCCATGACCCATCAATACGTCTTCGATTATCACGACGGCGATGTCTACTGGTGCACCGCCGATGTCGGCTGGGTCACCGGGCACAGCTATATCGTCTACGGGCCGCTTGCTAACGGCGCCATCACGGTCATGTTCGAAGGCCTGCCCACGTATCCTGATAGTTCGCGCATGTGGCAGGTTTGCGACAAGCACGATGTCAATATTTTCTATACCGCGCCGACTGCCATTCGCGCCCTGATGCGCGACGGAGAAGAGCCGGTCAAGAAAACCTCGAGAAAATCACTTCGGTTGCTCGGCACCGTTGGCGAGCCGATCAACCCGGAAGCCTGGATGTGGTATCACAACGTTGTCGGTGAAGGGCGCTGCCCGATCGTCGATACCTGGTGGCAGACGGAAACCGGCGGCATCATGATCACACCGCTGCCCGGCGCCACCGCCACCAAGCCCGGCTCGGCGACACGGCCATTCTTCGGTATTCAGCCCGAACTGGTTGATGGTGACGGCAACACCCTTGAAGGGGCTACGTCGGGCAACCTGTGTATCGTCGATTCCTGGCCCGGTCAGATGCGGTCCGTCTACGGCGATCACGAACGTTTTGTGCAGACTTATTTTTCGACCTATCCCGGCAAGTACTTCACCGGTGACGGCTGTCGCCGCGACGAAGACGGTTACTACTGGATCACCGGTCGCGTCGATGACGTGATCAATGTTTCGGGTCACCGCATGGGAACAGCGGAAGTCGAAAGCGCCCTGGTCGCCCATCCACAAGTCGCCGAAGCCGCCGTCGTCGGTGCACCGCACGACATCAAGGGGCAGGGCATCTATGCCTACGTCACCCTGAACGCCAGTGTCGAGCCCTCGGACGAGTTGAAAAAAGAGCTGGTTCAATGGGTCAGGAAGGAAATCGGCGCAATCGCCTCGCCCGACTGGCTGCAATGGGCGCCGGGATTGCCGAAGACCCGCTCGGGGAAAATCATGCGCCGCATTTTGCGCAAGATCGGAGAGAATGATTTTGCCACCCTGGGCGACACCTCGACCCTGGCCGATCCCAGCGTCGTTGATGACCTGATCGAGAACCGCCAGAACCGGTGATGAATTCGTGCCTATGCAGTTAAGACAGATACTCACTACATGTAGAGTAAACGACACTCCATGCCGAGCCCGCCCAATCGTCAGGCGTTGACCCGAAGGCGGCATTTGTTAAGAGAGAACAAATAACCAATCGGTCATTACCTTTCACTCAAAGCCAATCTCAAACCTAATCCTACAAACAAAGCGCCCAGTCCCCTATCGAGCCACAACCCGATTTTATTATTGTTACGCATTGCCTCTGCCAGCTTTGCCCCAATCATCACAAGAGGTGGCTCGATAAACGCTGCTACGACAATAATCAAGCCGCCGTGCAGCAATAACTGGGACCAAACAGGCCCAGCACCATGAACAACGAACTGTGGAAGAAATGCCAGAAAGAATATGGCGACTTTTGGATTTAGCGCGGAGACTAATATACCCTGCCTGAATATTTTCCAATTGGATTTTTTTGCGCCTCCTTCATCATCGACTAACCCTCCTCCTTTAGATCTTAGGGCCTTGATACCAAGCCAGATTAGATACCCGGCACCCACCCATTTAACGACTGAGAATGCCATTGCTGAGGTAGCTAAAATCGCAGATAAACCCAGAGCAGCAAGCAATGCGTGAGCACCGGCACCGGTCCAAATCCCAAACATTGCAGCAAACCCAGCTTTCGAGCCACCCTTCGCAGTTTGACCAAGAATAAATGCTATATCAGGCCCCGGAGACAAATTAAGAAGCATTGCGGCAGTCAAGAATGTAAGCCAGTGGGCAAATGCATAATCAAACATGGTCTAATGAGGTTCCTAAATCGTCCTGTGGGTGTAAGTTGCATCGTGAAATGCACATGATACTGTAGGTATTCTCGTGGCCCAATGCACATCAATAACCGTATGGCTAAACATTCCAGTTTCCGTTCATAGCTATTAACTGCCGTAATAAGGTCGTGTGTGGCAACTCTATATGTAGTAGTTGTCTACATTATACGGATAGGTCCAGATTAATTTATTGCGATAATGATAAACGACGGAATCCCACGATGCCGCCATTATTATTATTGCCGATCAACCGCCTTGCTGAATTTCCATAATTCTGTCCAGGTTCCGTTGCGCCACGATTGCCTTATCCTGTCGCCCGTATTGGGCATAAATTTCTGACACCCCTTTGAAACAGGCGGCGGCTTCATGCAGGACTGAGGCGTTTTCACTGCGTCGATAAATAGTGAATGTCACCGCACCCAGATTATTGGCCGTCTGGGCCCACAGGAAAGGCGCAATTTCACGTCTGCGCACTTCCAATGACTTGCGGAAACAGGCCGCCGATTGACCCAGTATCCTCTCGCTTTCGGCATTTTCACCCATACGCATCAGGGCAATACCCAGTTGATTCATCAATTCGGCCCAGGGGCCAGGCATGGTCTCGCGGGTGAAGGCCTTGAGCGCCTGCTGATAAGCCGCGCTGGCTTTTTGCAGATGCTGGTTGGCATCCCCGTATTTGGATAATTTGACATGAACATCCCCCATATGGGATTGCGCCAGGGCCCAGTCATTGACATGCAAGTGAGCGCCAAGAGTCGTGGCGACGGATAGATAAGCCTCCGCCGCCGCCCTGAGCGGAGACGGATCGTCGTCACGGGCGGCCTGCGCCAACAAGGCGGCGGCGAGTTGATTCTGGGTCAAAGCCCAGTTCAGTGGATCGTCCTTGTCATATTCTTGCGACAGCGCAAACTTGTATGCCTTGATGGCCTGATCAAGATGACCTGGCGCCGCATTCAATCGCCACATAGAGGCCAACACGTTACCGATCGCCGTCATCACAGAGGCCAGGGCAGTCGGCTCCAGGGCAGCGGGAGGGGTATCGATGTAGGCGTTTAACTTTGCGACCGGATCACTTAACAGGTCCGCCAGTTCCTCGCGTTGCGGGCTCGACTTACGCGGACCAATCGCGGCCAGCACAACGGCATGAATAAGGGCTGCCATTTCGGTATCGTAATTTACGGCCAGATCAAGAGTGTCGCCAAGGCCAACACTTCCCGGTTGGGTATCACCGTCGGCGACGGCGCACAGGAAGCGTAGCTTGATGCCCCGATTATCGGGCAGGACCTCCCCCCAGACCAAAATGTCGGCACCCGTGTCAACCAGCCACTTACGACCCGATGAGGCCGCGCCTACCAGGCGTTCGACCAAGGTGCCTTTACCGCTGGATCTTAATGTCTTGTTGAAATGCTGAACCAGAACGCCTGGCTGCGCAGCGAGGTCCGTAACCAGACGTTGACCGATTTCACGACCAGACAAACCATCGAAAGTGCAAACCAGGACGCTGATTACGGGTTGGCGAGCATGCCCGGCGGGAACAAATCGATTGGCCGTCGTCGGTTGTGGGGTTCCACCCGCTCCATTGGGCGGGTGGACTAACCAATCAAACATGTCCTTCATTATAGCCATGATAAAAAGATGCCGTACTTACAGGCTTCGGGCAAGTATTAGAATCTTATTCAACCTATGAAACCGACAAGCAGGTCGCTAAAAATCAACGCAACGGCCCTTACGCTCCCAATCGCCATAACGGGTCGGCTCCAGGCCTTTCGGACCGCCTGTTTCCCCGCTGGTTGGCGCTCCTTTAGCGCCGCCTGGAACCGCGTCTTCACTCATTTTCGCATCATTTTGCACTGCGTCGTTTTTTATTGTCGGTGGTTTTTTTTCGCTCATAATAACCTTAATTCTATCTTGGACATTCTGATTGAACCACTCAAGTATTGCACAAGCAACGCCTTTGCGCCATGTAAGGGCCATGACCATACCATCGCCCCCTACGCGCGTTGTCGCGCTTGATCTAATTAGCTCCGTTTTGAAGCGTCACAGGCCCCTTGATGAGACACTTGAGGGACACCTGGGCTTTACCTCCCTTGAGCCCCGCGAGCGTGCCTTCGCCCGAAATCTTTCGGCCACAACCTTGCGCAGGCTCGGCCAGATTGACGATTTGATCGGCATTTGCCTGGAACGTCCACTGCCCCGGCGCGCCGTCGCCGTTCGTGATGTTCTCAGGCTTGGCATCTGCCAGTTATTCTTTCTCAATATACCGGCCCATGCAGCCGTCGATACCACCGTCTCGCTGCTCGATGAAATCGACCTTGCCGCCTACAAAAAACTGGTCAACGCAGTAATGCGGCGGATGACCCGCGAAGGCGAAAAGTTAATCGCCGCCCAGGACGCGGCGCGCCTGAACACACCAGACTGGTTGTGGGATAGTTGGCAACAGGCTTACGGCAAAGCGACGGGCCGTAAAATCGCCGAGGCCCATTTGAAGGAACCGCCTTTGGATATCTCGGTCAAGGCCGATCCAGAAATCTGGGCCAAGGCCCTGCAGGCAACCATTCTACCGACCGGGTCACTGCGCCTTAGCGTAGGGGGCAACGTCACCCTGCTTCCCGGTTTCGACGAGGGTGCCTGGTGGGTACAGGATACCGCCGCCGCCTTACCGGCGCTTTTGCTTGGCGACGTCAAGGGCCAACACGTGATCGACCTGTGCGCGGCCCCCGGCGGCAAAACAGCGCAGCTTCTTGTCCGCGGCGCCCATGTCACCGCCGTTGAACGTTCGGCCAAACGCCTTGAGCGGCTTAAGCAAAATATGACCCGTCTGGACTTGTCGCTCGAAGCCGTTTGCGCCGACGCCGCCCTTTGGAAGCCAGAGCAACAAGCCGACGCCGTGCTACTGGACGCGCCGTGTTCGGCGACCGGAACCATTCGTCGCCACCCGGATATCGGTTATCTTAAAAAATACTCCGATGTTGAAAGCCTGAGCACCGCCCAGCATCGCCTGTTTAAAGCCGCTCTGGAAATGGTTAAGCCCGGCGGGCGCATGGTTTTTTGCACCTGCTCGCTGCAACCCGAAGAAGGGCCGGAACTGGTTGAAAGAATTCTCGCGGAACATTCCTCGTTTCAACTGCAACCCATCACGCCCGATGAAGTCGGCGGACTACCCGAACTGATCACCGGCGAAGGGGTGTTACGTAGCCTGCCTAACCATCTCTCAGATGTCGGCGGCATGGACGGTTTTTTTGCCGCACGTCTTGTTCGCAGTTAGTTTTCTGTCTTTACTCATTGATCCTGCAATAGTAAACCCGTTGCATGAGTGATAAGCAGGCCTTGCACGAGAATTTTTCCCCACGCGATGATGTCAAGGCGGGATCAGAGCGTTCCTTCGGGCTCGTCTTCGGCGCTGTTTTTATTATTGTCGCCCTGTTACCCCTGTTGACCATGTCAGACCAGCCAGGATCTTTACGGCTCTGGGCGTTGTTCGTTGCCGCCTTTTTTACCATCACCGCGCTGACCATGCCGCGCCTGCTGGCGCTGCCCAACAAACTATGGTTTCGCTTTGGTTTGTTGCTGCATAAAGTCGTCAACCCACTGATCATGGGCTTGTTGTTTTTCGTGACCATAACGCCGATCGGCCTGCTCATGCGCAGCTTTGGTAAAACACCCCTCAAGCTGGGGTTCGATAAAAGCGCGGAGAGTTACTGGATACCCAGGACCCCGCCAGGCCCGGCCCCTGAAACAATGAAACGACAATTCTAGGAGTCACGTTGGTTTGAGTTTTCTTTCCGAATTGTGGATGTTTATGCGGGAGCGTAAAAAATTCTGGCTGCTGCCAATTTTCATCATGATGGTGATCTTCGGCGGCTTGGTCGTCTTAAGCCAGGGCTCTGCCGTCGCCCCGTTCATCTACACCATCTTCTAAGCATATGCGTATTCTCGGACTCTCCGCTTTCTATCACGACAGTGCCGCAGCCCTGATTGAGGACGGCAACATTGTCGCCGCCGCTCAGGAAGAGCGCTTCAGCCGCAAAAAGCATGATTCCGCTTTTCCCGAACAGGCCATTTCCTATTGCCTTGAGGAAGCAGGAATCGGCCTAAGCGATGTCGATTTCGTGACCTTCTACGACAAGCCTTTTTTGAAGTTCGAGCGCTTGCTGGAAACCTATCTGTCCTTTGCGCCGAAGGGATTTTCTTCATTCAAAATGGCGATGCCCTTATGGCTTAAGGAAAAGCTGTTCCAGAAGGATATGTTGAGGAAGCAATTTCAACAGTACGACCCCGCCTTCGACTGGTCGGGCAAGTTGCTGTTTTCCGAACACCACTTCAGCCACGCCGCCAGTGCCTTTTTCCCATCCCCGTTCGAAGACGCCTGCGTCCTGACCATGGACGGCGTCGGGGAGTGGGCTACGACGTCGGTCGCCATCGGCCACGGCAACAAACTGGAAATGATCAAGGAAATCCATTTTCCCCACTCATTAGGACTGCTCTATTCTGCGCTGACGTATTACATCGGCTTCAAGGTTAATTCCGGTGAATATAAAGTGATGGGGCTGGCCCCTTACGGTGAGCCCAAATACGCGCAGTTGATCTTCGAAAACCTGATCGACATTAAGGATGACGGTTCGTTCCGGCTGGATCAACGTTACTTCGACTATTGCACCGGACTGACCATGACCAACCGTCATTTTGACGATTTGTTCGGGGGGCCCCCGCGCCAGCCCGAAGAACGACTGACCCAGCGTCACATGGATATTGCCGCTTCGATCCAGACGGTTACCGAAGACGTCATTTTGCGGATGACCCGCGCCCTGGCCCGGGAAAGCGGCCAGAAGAATTTGTGTCTGGCAGGTGGCGTCGCCCTGAACTGTGTCGCCAACGGCAAGGTGTTGCGCGATGGCGCTTTCGAGAATATCTGGATTCAACCAGCCGCCGGGGATGCCGGTGGCGCTTTAGGGGCGGCGCTGGCGGCCTACTACGTTCACAAGGAACAGCCCCGCAGCGTGTCGGGCAACGGCGACGCCATGAAAGGTTCTTACCTGGGGCCCGATTATAGCCAGGATGATATCGATGCTCGCCTGACACAGGCCGGGGCCAACTTCGAGACACTTGATGAGACAGCAATGATCAATACGGCGGCGCAGGCTCTCGCCGACGGGTTGGCGGTCGGCTGGTTCCAGGGGCGCATGGAATTTGGTCCGCGCGCGCTGGGTAGTCGCTCCTTCCTTGGCGACGCCCGCTCGCCGGAAATGCAGAAACTGCTCAACCTGAAAGTCAAATATCGGGAATCGTTCCGCCCCTTCGCCCCGGCCGTGCTGGCCGAGGACTTAAGCGACTGGTTCGACCTGGATGGCGACAGCCCCTACATGCTGATTGTCGCCAATGTGAAAGAGCAACACCGCCGCCAGATGAGCCCGGAAGAACAAGCGCTGTTCGGCATCGATATGCTTAACGTCAGCCGTTCGGAAATTCCCGCCGTTACCCATGTCGACTATTCGGCCCGCATCCAGAGCGTCCATGCCGAAACCAATCCGCCCTTTCACGCCCTGATCAGTCGCTTCAAGGAATTGACCGGTTCCCCGGTCATCGTCAACACCAGCTTCAATGTGCGTGGCGAACCCATCGTCTGCACGCCTGAAGACGCCTTCTGCTGTTTCATGGGTACCGAGGCCGAGATACTAATCATCGGCAACGCCGTGTTGCGTAAGGAAAATCAGGACCCGGCGCTAAAGCGCGACTATAAGGACGCTTTCGAGCTGGATTGAGCGTCCCATGTTTCAAACTGGACTGCGTCCCATGTTTCAAACTGGACTGCGTCCCTTGCCCCGATTCGCCTAAACTGCTACCAAATCAAGGATGGGTTGAAGGCGATTCCCGCCCTCCCCGATCGTGTGCGAGGCACTATTGAACAATAAAGGGTTAGCGTCCGTTGTGCGGCATTTATTGTACGCCAGCCCATTCTATCGCCTCTCGCTTAAAGGACGCACGCCAGATACCCTTCGGCTTTCCCCACCTGCTTTCCGGCTCGGCAACCCTGAGACCGGACAGGCAATCATAAGCGGCACGTTTAGCTTATCCCATCACCGTGTCCAATTGGGCCCGGACCCCTGGCTTGCGGCCCTGGACGATCCAGATCAACTGGCCGACTTGCATGGATTTTCATGGCTCGCCGACCTGTTTGCCAACGGCAGCGATGATGCGCGGGCACGGGCCGGTGTCTTGCTTTCGGATTGGGTCTCCCATAATCGTAAATGGCAAGAACTGTCGTGGCGACCCGATATCCTGGGTGAGCGCCTGAGCGCCTGGCTGTCGTTTTATGAATTTTTAACAGCCGGGCAAGACAGCACCAGGGCCATGTTGCTTGAGATGGCCCTGATTCAAGCTCGACACCTGGGTCATTGTTGCTCTCAAGCCCCCGATGACGCGCGCAAATTCAAAGCCATACAAGGGCTGATTTTCGCCGCCATCTGTCTGCCCGGCGCCGAGTCCCTGCTTGATCAGTCCTTTGAACTACTTGAAAAAGAAATCCGTGCCCAGGTGTTTCCCGACGGTGGTCACATAGAGCGCAATCCTTCGCGCCTGTTGGGCGTGCTTTCTCGTTTTAATCAAATACGGGCGCTACTGCTCACCGCCCATGTCGAAACTCCTTTGGGCTTGCAGGGCGTCATCGACAGAATGACACCCATGCTGCGCGCCCTGCGCCATGGCGATGGCGGACTGGCCCTGTTTAACGGTGGTTTAAAAGAAGAGCGCTCCCTCATTGATACGGTGCTGGCCGATACCGGCGTTCGGGGCAAGGCATTGACCAGTGCGCCCCATAGTGGCTTTCAAAGGCTCGCTGCCGGGCGAACGGTGATCATCGCCGATACAGGCAAACCCATCAGCACTAGCGCCCATGCCGGAACCTTAAGTTTTGAAATGAGCATCGGTAAAGACCGGCTGGTCGTCAACTGCGGTAGCGTCAGCAGCGAAGGTGAAAATTGGCTTGCCGCCGTGCGGGCCACCGTCGCCCATTCCACCTTGTCTGTCGATGGCAGGGATTCCATGGAATGTGATCACGATGGTCACGTTACGTACGCCCCGAAAAATGTCGAATGCACGCGCCGCGAAGCCGATGGAGCTGTTTGGCTGGACGCCTTCCACGATGGCTACACGAAAAGCGTTGGCATCCTGCACCGGCGTAAATTTTTTCTTGATGCCTCTGGTGAAGATTTCAGGGGCGAAGATCAAATCGAAGGATCCGGCGGTAAGACTTTTGCCGTGCGTTTTCACCTGCACCCCGGCGTTCACGCATCCCATGTTCAGGGACGTTCGGCCATCTTACTGAAGCTGGCCGGTGGTGCCGGTTGGCAATTTCAAGCCTCGGGCGGCAATCTTGCCCTGGAGGAAAGTGTTTACCTGAGCGGCAATGGCGAGCCCAGACGTTGCGAGCAAATTGTCATTGCCGGGCCCCTGCATGGCGACGGTGCGCAAATAAAATGGCGCTTCCACAAAATTTAATCGACCGCGTAAACCGTAACCGGAACCCGGTTTTGGTGCAGGACAAGACGGACTGGGTATTCTCCAACGGGCCCGGGCTTTAAGGCGGCATCAAACGTGGCGCGTTTATCAGGCCCGCTTATGACCAGATAAATATGACGGCTATCGAGAATAGCCGTCGGGGTCAGGCTTATTCTGGGTTGTCTTGCTGCGCTACCGGCAACGCCAAGCGCCCGACCGGGGGCGTCTCCCCAATTTTCCAGATCGGGAAACAAGGAAGCAATATGCCCATCAATCCCCATGCCCAGGAAAACCGCATCCAGCGGCCATGCGAGAGTGTCGAGCGCCGCCTCAACATCTACCCGGGCGTCGATAGGATTAGCATGATCTGTTTTTAACCCAATGAACCGCGCCGCCGAAGCCGGGCCCTGCATCAGCAAACGCCGCGCCAAACCTTCATTGCTGTCGGGATGGTCTGCCGCGACCCAACGCTCATCAATCAGGGTGACGCAGACCTTGTCCCACGACAGCTCGGACTTGGATAAAAGAGGAAAAATATGTTCCGGTGTGCCGCCCCCCGAAACGGCAAGGGATGCGCAACCGCGTTTATCAATCGCACCACGCAGGCAGGCCGCAACATCATTGCTAAAACGTTCAGCGCAGTGGCCAAGCGTCGCAAATGGGATCATCACTGCTCGCCGGTATAAACGGCGTCTGCCCAATCGAGGAATCGCTTGAGACCTTCATCCAGGCCGACGGTGGGATCAAAACGCAATTGCAATTTGGCCTTGCGAATGTCGGGCGCGCGCCTGTTGGGCTCGTCGGCCGGGTAGCTGTCCGGGTATTCGACGATGTTATGGGCAACCGGGCCTT